>JAEIGA010001603.1_pt1 | contig 35474 bp, 31 predicted proteins | sample 9270691 | NCBI WGS metagenome assembly JAEIGA01 (sample SAMN17057246, study PRJNA624740) | gut metagenome | biome: biome; isolation source: fecal sample | host: Bos grunniens | place: China: Xizang | collected 2019
GGAAACGGTTCATCTTGTAGAGAACCATGATGTCGAGCACCTTCTTTACCTCGTCCTTGTTGAAGAAGTGACGTGCAATGTCGAGCATATAACCACGGTGGCCAAGCAATGGCTGGTCGTTGATTTCTACTGCAGGGATTGTCCACTCTACATTCTCTTTGCGCTCGCTTGCGAAATACTCGCGTGGAAGCAGCTGCATGAGTGTCTGCAAACCATAGAGGTGGCCACCGAACTCTGATGCCTTGATTACAATCTGCTTCTCGCTTGTTGTCAAAGTGTAACCTTCGGCAGGCAGGGTTGCATCAGTGCCGAACCAGATTTCGCCGTCGGCTGCTGCCTCGCCGGCCTCTCTTACCTCAAGGTTAATGCTTGCCGATGTGCTCAACTGCGTAGCGAAAGCCTCTGCATGCTCCTTCATCTGCTCTCCCTTGTAGGCAATGGCAGTGAATTTTGTTAAGTCAACAGTTCCTTCACCTACAGTCATCTCCAGTGGCTGTGGAATGATTGAAACCTTGCCCATGTTCTCAAATGCTACAGCTTCGACAAACTGTACAGGGTTGTTCTGGTCGCTCTTGTCCCAAAGACCTACACCGCGGTTTTCGCTTGGACCACCCCAGAGGTTCATGGAGATGCCGGTGTTGCCTTTCGGCTGAATCTCGTAACCGCCGTTGTATGTGCTGTTGGTCGTGGAATTGATGAAGAACTTGCTCACTCCCGTAGCATTTGTTGCCGATTTTACCATCTGGTTCTTGGCTGCCGAACTCACATAAAGGATGTAGCCCTTCTTGTTTGTGAATGTGTAGCCGTTTGTGGCATCACCTGTGATTTTCCACAATTGTGCATCACTGCCGGTAGCAGTAGCAGTGGTAATTTGTGCTCCGGCTGTCTCTGCTGTAAGTGCATTGCCACCGTTCATAAACTGAATGAGATACCATTCCGCGTTCTCATCGTCGGTACTTATTGTAGGAAACCCTTGTGCGAAAGCACCAGCAATTCCTGCTACAATGCAAGTTAATAGGAATAACAATCTTTTCATATTATGTAAATTAAGATAATATCGGCTTTGATTTGCAAATATAATTACAAACAAGCAAAAAATATCAAGTTTGCTTGAATGTTTTTTACAGCGGCAACGCGAAATCAGCGTTGCTTGCGACGACTGAACCTTTAGGTTTACAAAGGAGTGTGGTTTGACACCCCAAAAGTCTATGTTCGCAGCTTGCTGCAAATATAGTGATAACTTGCTGAATATTCTGTGTATGAGCCTTAGTTCTTTTTGAATAGGTAGAAAAAAAAGAGGAAAAAACTGTCTTGTATGTTCAGTGCTTTCCTCTTTGTACGCCGTCAGGGACTCGAACCCTGGACCCATTGATTAAGAGTCAATTGCTCTACCAACTGAGCTAACAGCGCATTGCCTTAACGCGTTGCAAAGGTACTGCTTTATTTTAAATCAGCAAACTTTTTTGAATCTTTTTTTTGCTATTTTTTTATCTGCAAATTTCAACATGTTGATTAGAAACTGTTTAAATTCCTAAAAAAGATTTTCAATATAGACGCGATATTGTCTGTTTTTTTGTTACCATAACCATTTTTTCTTCTTGACAACCTTTTTTTCGTTTGTTTCTTTGTAAATATCCTTCCAACCTTTGCCCGATGTAACCATTTTGTATATATTCCCCCAATCGGGCAACCCTCCAAGATTGCGGTCATCAATGAAGAGTTCTGCATTTATTTTGCAGTATCCCTCTTCGTTATCAACAATCTCTTCGGGGAAGTTGCGGTTTACTGCATAGAATTCCACACCTCTTTCCCTGCACCACTCAACAGCCTCCTGCAAAAGTTTCCCATGCCTCACTGTCCATAGAATCAACTGGTGATTCTGCTCGGTGAGCATACGCAATGTCGCTGTGGCGAATGGCAACTCCTCTCCTATAGCCGGGTATTTGTGTTCGACGATTGTTCCGTCAAAGTCTACTGCGATTATCATAATATATTTATTGAATACTTGTGCTAAAGTAGTTCTAATTTTGTCTTTGGACAAATATTTATTGTGTTAACTTCCTTCTATGCAATGAAGTTTTTGAACAACAGTGCTGCGCCAACAGTCATGAATCCTGCAACAGCTACCGACAAACTGCTCATTGCTCCTTCGATTTCTCCGGTTTCCATGGCTTTGGAAGTACCCATGACGTGTGTGGCAGTGCCTATTGCCACTCCTTTTGCAACAGGGTCCTTTATGCCTAACAGCTTGCATAATGCAACTCCTGCAATGTTCCCGATAAGTCCTGTCATTATAATTGATGTAACAGTTATGGCTACATATCCGTCGAGTTCGGCCGAAAGTCCTATGCCTATTGCTGTCGTAATTGATTTTGGCAATAGGGTTACATATTCTGTGTGGTTAAGACCGAAGAGGATTGACATACCAAGGATTGTAAGAGCGCTTGAAACGACTCCCGAAGCTATTCCTATCATTATTGCTGAAAAGTTTTTTTTCAGCAGCATCACCTGTTCGTAAAGCGGAATAGCAAGTGCCACGGTGGCCGGCGTAAGAAGGTAACTTATGTATTTTGCTCCATTGTTGTAGCTTTGGTAGTCTATGTCCGTGACAAGCAGAATTGCAATAGTCATGGTTATGGCAACAAGTAAAGGATTGAAAAGAAAGAAATTCCATCTCCTTTTTATAGCAGTTCCTATGATGTATGTTCCTATGCTTATTCCTACGCCGAAAAAAAGCGAGTCACTAAAGATTTCTTTCATTTTCCTTCTTCTCTTTTTCTTTTATGTTTTATCAGCAGTTGTGTCGCGTGCCCTGCTGCTGCTATCACTATTATTGTCGACACCACTGTTATTGCAATTATCGCTGTGAGAAAGTTTTTCATTGTGCTCCATGATTCAATGAGTCCTACTGCTGCGGGAATGAACAATATCGGCATAATATATATAAGGAATTTTCCGGTCTCTTTTACTGCCGAGAGCTTTATGGTTCCGGTGCAGAGTGCTGTAAAAAGTAATGCCATTCCGTAAATGCTTGCCGGTATTGGCAAAGGGATGATTCTGTTCAGCAATTCACCCACTAATGATATTGCAATTATTATTTCAAATTGTAGGATATATTTCATTTGTCAATGCTCCTGTCTGTCAATGTGCAAATTTATGACTTTATTTTCATATAAAAACAATAGGCATAAAGAAAGGATGTGGGAATGCCACATCCTTTCTTTATAATGGAATGTCTGTTATCAGAAGTTGTAGTACACTCCGAATGAAACAGCATTGCCGAGCTCAACACCTAAATCGCTTGCTCCATCTGTGTCTGAATAACCGATTTCACCGAGGTGAGCTGCTACAGACCATTTGTCATTGATAGTGTATCCAACACCCGGTCTTACTGCAACGTTCCAAGTTGTCACGTTGTCACCCTCTTCTGGCTTAATGAAACCGAAACCTACAGCACCGTCTGCAAACAGTGAGAAACCACCTGCTTTAAGGAATGTGTAACGAACATAAGGCTCAAGTTTCAATGTTGTAGTTGCGTCCTGTACCCAGTCTACGCCAAGAACTGCACCGACTGCGAGTTTGTCGTTGAGAACGTAGCCAATCTCAGGCTTCACGTTGAATGATGTTGTAGCATCACCTTCGTCGGGCTTCTGATAGTTAACGCCAAGACCGCCACCAACATAGAACTGTGCACTTGCGACAACTGTTGTCAACAAGAATGCGAGTGTCAAAAATACCTTTTTCATAGTATTGTGTTTTTTGTTACCGGAATTAATTTAAGATGTGTTACCCAATCCGGCGTTGGACAACACTGCAAATATATACATTTTTTTTAACCTTAAAACAAAAATTAAAGAAAATGTCGTAGTTGTTGGTTAAGATATGTTAAAAATGTATTCAAATTCTCTTTGTTATATTGATTGGTGTAGTAAAGGCTCTTGCTTTACCTTGATAAAATAGAATTGCCGGATGCATGCATCCGGCAATTCTATTTTATCAAGGTATGAATAAGTTTATTTTAGCAAATGTATTGTTTGCTTATAGACTGGTTGTTGAGAACGCATTTGATAGCTTCTGCAAATCCGCGTGCAACAGAAAGCTGTTTTACTTTTGGACATCCGCGGTCGTAAGGTATACTGTTTGTGAATACGATTTCTGTCATTGAAGATTCGCGTACTCTCTCCGATGCGTTGCCCGACATTATGCAGTGTGAAGCGATTGCACGTACCGACTTTGCACCGTTCTGTATCATGAGGTCGGCTGCCTTTGAAATTGTACCGGCAGTGTCTACGATGTCGTCTACAAGAATGACATTCTTATCTTTAACGTCTCCGATAATCTGCATTGTATCTACTACGTTGGCCTTAGCACGTGTCTTGTGGCAAAGAACCAGAGGCACACCAAGGCACTTTGAATATGCACTGGCGCGTTTTGAACCTCCCACGTCGGGTGTCGCTATTACCAAATCGTCGAGTTTGAGCGAGTTGATGTACGGAATAAATACCATAGATGCGTAGAGGTGGTCTACCGGAATGTTGAAGAATCCCTGAATCTGGTCAGCGTGCAGGTCCATAGTGATTATGCGGCTTACACCTGCAACACTCAGGAGGTCTGCTACCAACTTTGCGCCAATGGAAACACGTGGCTTGTCCTTGCGGTCCTGACGTGCCCAGCCGAAATAGGGCATTACTGCAACGATGCTGTTTGCTGATGCTCTCTTTGCTGCGTCAACCATAAGGAGCAACTCCATGAGGTTGTCTGAGTTGGGGAATGTCGATTGTACAAGAAAGACGTTCTTGCCACGGATTGACTCTTCGTAAGACACTGCAAATTCTCCGTCGGCAAAGTGTGTCGTGTTCATCTGTCCGAGTTCGCAACCCAATTCTTTGCAAATCTCTTCTGCAAGGTAGCGTGATTTTGTACCTGCAAATACCATGTAGGGTGTGTTGTTCATGATACTTAAATTATTTGGTTTGTTATTGTTTCTCTTATAGCTTGTCTACAACCTTCTTGATTCTCTTGAATCTGTTTATGAGTTCTGTGTAATCGGTAGAACGGCATGAATCGAAGTTGTCCCATATGAGGTTTTCAAGTATGACTCCTCCGAATCCGTATTCGGTGAGATGTTTCATGTTCGCTTCGTCGATGTTGCCGAATGCCCATGTGTTCTTGTTTATCATCTTTTTGCCTATGCCGTTAAGCTCTGCGCTCTGGTAGAATGTGCGCCCGAGCGGACCGAAACATACGATGTCGTAAGTCTTGCGCAGTGCACTCAAGTGCGTGAGATTGCTGGCGTATCCTACAAACTTCCCTTTTTCATTGTCCATAGGCGGGTTCGACTCCAATGGAAACAAGGTGCCAGCAAGTTTATATTCCTGCATGAGCCTGTTGTTGCAAGAGTATATCCTTTTATGGTACTTTTTGGGAATAAGGTTCAGCAACCTCTCTACGAATTGCGGATGTGGATACTCCTTGTATAGGAACAGGTAGTCCAGCCCCTCGTCAAAGAGGCGTGTTATAATCTTGTCCTCTTCGATAAAGAATGTAGGCTTGGTGACTATTGCCAGTTTCATGTCTATAGTGCTTGTTGTGTAAAATGTGTTTTCAAATGCAAAGTTAATAAATTTTATATTATAGTCCTTTATGAAGGACAATAATTATTCCGAAGCGGTCAGGATTTTATTCTCATCCTGCTGTCAGGCGCTATTGCAACGTAATCCGTAAACAAGTTTCCGCCCTGTTTGTTTGTGCTGTCCGATTTTCCGGTAATATTCCCTTTGCCGTTAACAAACGTATATAAAAAAATGGATATTTACAATAATGTTGTGGTGTAAATGAAAAAACATGTTTTAAACAGTGTTCAAAGAAGCTTGTATATGACATTCTTGCAAGAACAAAAGTGTTTTGACTGTTGTTGTTTTATTGTAATCTTATAACAATGTATCTCTTATGGCAAAAGAAAGTGTTTTGATATTGAGGCAGCGTATCGATTTGCCTGAACTGCTTGCACAACTGAATGCGGCATTGAGTGAGGAGTGGCTTGCGTTCTATCAATACTGGATTGGTGCACAGGTTGTCGAAGGTGCCATGCGTTCCGATGTACAACGTGAATTCAACGAACATGCTCTCGAAGAGTTTGCCCACGCGAAGATGCTGGCCGACAGAATTGTGCAACTTGAAGGTGTTCCGGTGTTGGACCCGATGCAATGGAGTATTCTTGCCAGATGCAAGTATTCTATTCCTTTGGATACCGATGTGACCAACCTGCTCAAGCAGAATATTGCAGCCGAACGCTGTGCGGTGATAAGATATGAGGAGATTGCCTCGTTGTGCAACAATGTCGACTATACTACATGTGATATTGCAAAACGTATTATGGCCGAAGAAGAGGAGCACGAACAGGACTTGCAGGACCTGTTACGCGATGTCGAATGGATAGTGAAGGCCATAGAAGTCAAATGCTGAAGAGACGCGTCTCTTCAGCATTTGACTTTAATCGATATACCTTTTTGTTATCTCGCCATATTCCTCGATGCGGCGGTCACGGAGGAAAGGCCACCATCTGCGCACGGTTTCGCTGCGCTTTATGTTCACTTCTACAACTTCGCACTGTTCCTGTTCGTCAAGGTGTGCTATGAACTCGCCTTGAGGTCCGGCAATGAAACTGTGTCCCCAGAACTGGATGCCGTTTGTCATTCCCGAAGGGTCGTGCTCATGTCCGCAACGGTTTACGGCTATTACCGGAATACCGTTTGCAACAGCGTGTCCGCGTTGTACAGTCTGCCATGCAGTGAGTTGGCGTTCTTTCTCCTCTGGTGTATCTGTGCTCTCCCAACCGATTGCAGTGGGGTATATGAGCAGGTCGGCTCCCCGGAGTGCCATGAGTCGTGCGCCTTCAGGATACCATTGGTCCCAGCAAACCTGTACGCCAAGCGTCCCTAACGATGTCCTGATTGGACGGAACCCTAAGTCACCCGGTGTAAAGTAGAATTTTTCGTAGTAGGCGGGGTCATCGGGTATGTGCATCTTGCGGTATTTGCCGGCAATGCTGCCGTCGGTGTCGAACACGACTGAAGTATTATGGTAAAGGCCTTTTGCGCGCTCCTCGAACAGTGATGTAATCAGCACAATCTTGTGTTCTGCAGCAATTTTGCCATAGAAATCTGTAGAAGGTCCGGGGATAGGTTCTGCATATGAAAAATTGTCTGTAGATTCTACCTGACAGAAGTACAATGAGTTATGAAGCTCTTGCAGCACGACAAGCTGTGCGCCTTTGGCTGCTGCCACACCTATATGTTTTGCAAGTTTGGCTTTGTTGCTTTCCACATCGCTTCCGATGCTAAGCTGTATTATTCCTACTTTAATAGTGTCCATTGTTGAAAATGTTATCGTGGATATTGCATGGTTACACAATGCAGTGAACCGTGTTGTTTGATTAGTGCCCTGCAGTCGATACCGATAATCTCATGTGACGGAAAGGCCTTGCTGAGCATCTCTGCTGCTTTACGGTCATTATCCTCTTGTGCATATGTGGGATAGAGTATCGTGTCTTGTATTATAAGGAAGTTCGCGTATGTTGCAGGCAGCCGTTCACCTTCTTCGTCGTGGATGGGGGCCGGTGAAGGAAGTGGAATCATTCTATATGGCTTGCCTTCCGGAGTGCGTAATGCCGAAATCTCCTCTTCCATTGCACGCAGGTCGTTGTATTGCGCGTCGCTTTCGTCGGTACACTGCATATATATAATGGTATCGTTCGGGGCGAGCCGTGCAACGGTGTCTACATGACCGTCTGTGTCGTCTCCAATAAGGTTGCCATGATTGAGCCACAGTATCCGTTCTGCATGCAACATCTTCTTGAGGCAATTCTCTATTTCGTCTTTCTCCATTGGCTGGTTGCGGTGAGGGGCAAGCAGACACTGGCTTGTTGTCAGGATGGTTCCTTTTCCGTCGCTTTCAATGGAGCCTCCTTCCAATACGAATGACGTGCAGTCTTCATACTCTCCGCTTACAATGCCTGCATCATAAAGTTTCCCGTTTATTGCATTGTCTTGTGCTGCCTCGAACTTACGTCCCCAGCCATTGAAACAGAAATCGGCATAATGCGGCACATTGTCTCCAAGCAGGGTGATGAATGCATGGTCGCGTGCCCATGTGTCGTTGGTCTCACATTCAAAGAATATGATGTTAGCCATTCTTGCATTGTTCTTTTCAAGTGTTGCACGAACTTTTTTCGTGTCAGGTGCCACGATAAGCAATCTGATTCGTGAACTTATGGCTTTCGCGAGTTCCACGAAACACTCTTCGACCTCTTCGAGCATATAGCTCCAATCGGTTTTTTCATGCGGCCATGTCAGCTGCACCATCTGCAGCCTGTGCCATTCGGCCGGCATATATAGCTGACGTTTGTACTGTTCCATTATTGTGTCTTGCGTTTGCGGTCGAAGAACGGGTTCTTTGAGCTTGCACTTACCGGTATGCCTATTATGTAGTTGCAGCCTGGCATCCAGCCCAATTTAAGTGCTGCATATCCGACGGAGTACATCACTCTGGTATCCAGTCGCAAGTCGGCCGCAGTTGCACATGCCGAACCTACAGCGATGCCTACATCTATTGTGTTCATGGCGCATGGAACGCCTACAGTCCTTTCGCCACATGTCGGGAAACCGCAATATCCGCAGTTAAGGCACATCGCTTCTTCGCGTGAACCTATGAGGATTACAGCCTCGGCCGACATTATATTATCGGCATCGCGCATCAGACCGCCTCGTCCCATTTTCTCTCCAATCTGGTGCAATGCGTTGCTGAGTGCAACGATATCGTCATCTGTAATCATTGAAATCTCTATGATATCTACGCCTTTTGCTTTGGGAGCAGTGCGCGCTGCAGTCATCATCTGTTTTGCGCATTCTATGACATGTTCATGGCGTATGTCTCTTTCGTTAAAAACCATATAGCTTACCCTTATATTAGATTAACTTTCTGCGAAGATAATGAATATTTCAGGAAATGACAGATATACCAAACTAATTTTTAATAAACATATCCAATATGTAGTAAATATTTTCTCGGCTGTCGGCTGCTGTGGCATAAAAATAACTGATAACATTTGAACTTTTTGCTGATTTGTATAATTTTGCACCCAATATCAATGATTGGTACAGAGACTTCTTATTTTTTATTTATGAAAAGATTTTTTCTTTCTTTTGCGGTGACTTTCGTCACCCTTATTTCATTCGGACAGACACAATTGCCTGTCGATGCAAATGTGAGGATAGGCAAACTTGAGAATGGCTTGACGTATTACATCCGTCATAACGACAAGCCTGCCCAGCGTGCCGAGTTCTATCTTGCAACCAATGTAGGTGCTTTTCAGGAAGAGGACGACCAGGATGGTCTTGCACACTTCCTTGAGCACATGTGTTTCAATGGAACAAAGAACTTCCCTGGGAAATCGCTCCTTGAGTATCTGCAGGGAATAGGTGCGGAGTTCGGCCGTAACATAAATGCCTCTACCGGTTTTGAGCAGACACAATATATGCTCAACAATATCCCTATCGTACGTGAGGGTATCATAGACTCTTGTCTTCTTGTGTTGCACGACTATTCGCACTATGTCACATGCGACCCGAAGGAGATTGATGCAGAGCGTGGCGTAATCCTTGAGGAACGCCGTTCACGTCGTGATGCCGGTTGGAGGTTGTTCGAGCAGTCAATGCCATACTATTTCGGTGATACACAAATGTCTCGCCGTACTCTTATCGGTGGCGAAGAACAACTCAAGACTTTCAAGCCCGAAAGCCTTTTGAATTTCTACCGTAAATGGTATAATCCTGATATGCAGGCAGTAGTGGTTGTCGGCGATATCGATGTCGACCAGATTGAGCAGAAAATAAAGAATACATTCGGTTCTATACCGGCACCTGCAACTCCTACAGTGAAGCCTCTTATTCCGGTTCCCGGCAATGCAGAGCCTATTGTGGCAGTGCTGACTGACCCGGAGGCTGCATCATCAAAGGCAGAACTTCTGTGGAAAGGCGATGCCATGCCCAAGGAGATGGCTTCGACCGATGTGGCTTTCATGCTTGATGTCGTAAAATCTGTTATCAGTTTCGTTTTCAATGAGCGTATGGAGGCTTTGACAGCCTCTTCCAATGCTCCGTTTATAAATGGAGGTCTTGGTATAGGTAAACTATGTGAGAGCTGCGAGGCTGTTCAGGCACAGGTTGTGTTCAAGGATGGCGACTATGCAAATGCCATGAAGGCTTTCTATACCGAAATTGAGAGAATACGCCGTTACGGTGTGACCGAGAGCGAGTTGGAACGTGCAAAACTGGAACTCATCAGCCGTGCAGAAAAAGCTGTAGAAGCAGCTTCAACCCGTAAGAATTCAGAGTTTATATGGCCGATTCTCGGACACTTCTTCAGCAACGACTACCTTCTTGACCCCGAAACAAAACTGCAGTTGACAAAGGCTATATGCAACCAGTTGCCTTCGGCTCTGTTCCAGCAGGTGCTTTCTCAGGCTATTACTGATGAGAATTTCGTCGTAATTTATACGGCTCCTTCACGTGAAGGCCTTGTACACCCTACAGAGAGTGAGATTCTTGCTGTTGTCAATGAGGTTAAGGGTTCCGAAATTGCCGCTCCGGTAGAGGAGGGTGCCGGTGAACCTTTGCTTGATGCTGACAAAGTCGTACCAGGTTCTGTAAAGAAAGAGAAAAGTGGAGTTTACGGCTCAATAGAGTGGACTTTGAACAATGGGGTAAAGGTTGTATACTTGCCCACAACCCACAAGAATGACCAGGTGCTCATAGAACTTGCCAAGAAAGGTGGCAAGACTCTTATCGAAGATTCAGAGATAGCCTCTTTTGATGATAACATATGGGCACTTTACAAGTCAAATCGTGGTGTTTCCAAGTTCGGAGGTGTGCAACTGAAGAAAATGCTGACCGGAAAGAATGTACATTGTTCTTTGTTTATCGGTGAAACAGGTCATGGTGTAAGCATTCTTTCTACTCCCAAAGATATAGAGACTGCAATGCAGTTGCTTTATCTCAATATTGCAGAACCACGTTATGACAACGAAGAGTATATGATTGGCATAAATCAGATTAATGCAATGTTGCCGAACTTGGAGAAGAATCCTATGTTCAAGTTCCAGAAGTACATGAGCGAGACTGTATATGGCAACAATGTACGTCGTAAGCTGCTCAGTGCCGAGACTGTAGAGAAAGCCAATATTGCTGATGTCGAGAAAGTATCTCGTCGTTTGTTCGGCGATATTGCCGGTGCAACATTATATGTTGTCGGTAATATTGACCGTGAAATTCTGAAACCTTTGGTAGAGAAGTATGTTGCCTCCCTTCCCGGCGGAAAGAAAGGTGCTAAGGTAATCGACCGCAAGGAGAATTATGTGAAAGGTGAAGTTGTCAAGGAGTTCCCGGTTGAGATGGAGACCCCGAAGAGTACAGTGGCGCAGATATACACATCGTATATTCCTGTGACAATCGAGAACGAGGTTCTCATCGAGGCTGCAAAAAATTATCTCGATATGGTCTATGTGGAGACACTGCGCGAGAGCGAGGGCGGTACATACGGTGCAAGTATTGTGACGAATTTTGAGCGTGAGCCGTATGATTTCACAGCATTCATGGTTCTGTTCGAGACAAACCCCGAAAGTGCCGAGAAACTTTCAAGACTTGCGGTTGAGGGAGTGCAGAATCTTCTGAAGAATGGTATACCGGCCGACAAACTTGATATGATTCTAAAGAACATGAAGAAGAATATCCCACAGAGAAGAATAGATAACTATTATTGGTTGGGTAATCTTCAGAAATATGTCGACTACGGTGAAGATTATGATGTGAAATATGAGGCTGCAGTCGATGCAATAACTTCCGATGCAGTTGTAGCTATCATGAAGAAGATTGTTGGAGAGAAGAACTTTGTACAGTTGTCGTTGACTCCTGCAAAGTAATCCTTTGGTCATAATACAACAATGACAGACCGTGCTTTGAAGCACGGTCTGTCATTGTTGTATAGAATATAATCGCAAATGCTTCGTCTGTACGGCATTGGCAATTACCGATTGCAAATTGCGTATTTTGAAACTCTTCTGTCCTTTATCCAATATTGTGCCCGAAAGGAACTGCTTTTGTTTATTCTTGATTGATTTTTTTGTAAATTTGCATCCGTTTTCGAAATTGAGGTGTTGTAGAGAGTATGGTAAAGAGGATTTCTTGTTTCTGTCTGTTTGCGTGTGCGCTGCTGTGTCTTTCATCGTGCAGCAGTTTTGCTGTTATAGAGCGTTCCCGGCATGAACGTTCCGATTCTGCATTTGTGCAGTATCTCGACAGGGAGAATATCCGCTGCACAAGCAACAACGATGTATTAATGATTAACGGTGCCCATGCCAAGTTTGAGAAACTCCTTGAAGATATAAGCAATGCAAAGCACCACATACATCTTGAATATTTCAATTTCCGCAACGATTCAATCAACAAGGTAGTGATTGGTGCTCTTGCCCGAAAAGCCAAGGAGGGTGTCGAGGTGCGTGCGATGTTCGATGCTTTCGGCAATATGTCGAATGATAGTCCGCTGAAGAAGAAAGACCTCAAGGCTATACGCGAGTCGGGGATTGAGATTGTAAAATTTGACCCTTTGACTTTCCCCTGGGTCAATCATAATTCGCGCGACCATCGCAAGATTGTAGTGATAGACGGCAGAATCGGATACATTGGTGGAATAAATGTTGCCGACTACTATCTCAATGGCATTGAGGGCATAGGCGAGTGGCGTGATATGCATTCAAGGGTTGAGGGCGAAGCTGTGAATGATTTACAGAAAATCTTCCTCGACATGTGGTATAAGGAGACCGGCAAACGTATCGAAGGGGAGGCTTACTATCCGCAACACAATATAGAGGGAACTGCTGATGTGGCTGTTGTCGACCGATGGCCGGGCAAGACTCCGAAGAGTATACGCCGTGCCTATGCCAATGCGATAAATGCTGCAAAAGACAGTCTTGTGCTGATAAGTCCCTATTTTATTCCTATGCCTATTGTGCGCAAGGCTATAGAGAAGGCCATAGACGACGGAGTGGAGGTCTCTATTCTCATTTCGGAGAAAGGGGACATACCGATGCTCCCCAGTGGAGTGTGGAGGGTAGGCTATCAGCTTATGAAACGTGGGGCAAAAGTGTATGTCTACACAGGCGGATTCAACCATTCAAAGGTGATGTGTGTGGACGGGATGTTCTGTACCATTGGTTCTGCCAATCTTAACAGCCGTAGCATGCGTTACGACTATGAGACGAATATTTTTGTCTTTGGCGAAGATGATACCAGGGAACTCCAGTCATTTATTGAGCTTGACAAGAAGAACAGTTATCTTATGACAAAGGAGATATACAAGAAGCGCTCCTGTTGGAAGCGCTTCTGCGGTTGGCTTGTCACTCTTGCCACTCCATTCATGTAATATGCACTACAGCAGTTTTTTTACAAGCCCGAACATCTTGTAGGGCATATATCTGAACGGCAGGTCGAAAAGGGTAGTGGTAGTGACGACCGGGCGTTTGTGCGAAAAGGCATCGAAACTGAGTTTTCCATGGTAGTGTCCCATTCCGGAATTGCCTACACCGCCAAAAGGTATGTTTTCGTTGGCTATGTGCATTATTGTGTCGTTGATGCATGAACCGCCTGCCGATGTCAGTCTGATAACCTCTTTGCCGTTTTTTACTTTTCCGAAATAGTACAGTGCAAGCGGCTTCTCCCTTTCCCGTATGAACCTTATAGCCTCGTCACGGGTACTGAATGGCACCATCGGCAACACCGGACCGAAAATCTCCTCTTGCATCACTCTATCTGTCGGCTTTATGTCTGTCAGGAGTGTCGGCTCGATGTACCTCTCTTTTTCGTCAAAGTTGCCACCGAGTACAATGCGGCCCTCTTTCATATATCCCGATACTCTTTTGAATGCCTTGTCGTTGACAATACGCACGAAGTGTCGGCTTGTCTTTATATCCTCGCCATGCAGAACGGTCAGCGCCTTTTTGAACTCTGTAATAAACTTCTCTGTTACGCTATGGTGTATAAGCAGATAATCGGGTGCGATGCAAGTCTGACCGGCGTTGAGTGTCTTGCCCCATGCAATACGTTTTGCTGCAATGGCAATATCTGCATCTGCATCTACTATACATGGACTCTTGCCGCCAAGTTCAAGCACTACAGGTGTGAGGTTCTTTGCCGCTGCTTCCATTACTGTGCGTCCGAGCGAAGGGCTGCCGGTAAAGAATATGATGTCGAAACGCTCTTCGAGCAGAGCGCTGTTGACTTCCCTGTTACCGTGTACGACTGCTATGTAGTTGCGGTCGAATACCGAAGAAATCATCTGCTCAAGAACGAGTGACACATTTGGTACATAAGGGGATGGTTTAAGTATTGCTGTGCAGCCTGCCGATATTGCACCTACCAATGGGTTGAGCAACAGTTGTACCGGATAGTTCCATGGTGATATTATAAGCGCAGTCCCGAGTGGTTCGCATACAACGCGACTGCGTGACGGCATCATCTTCAGTGGCGTGCATGCACTTTTGCTGCGCATCCATGAGCGCAAGTGTGAAAGGTGGTTCTTTATTTCACCCGAAACGATGCTCAGTTCTGTCATTATGGCCTCTTCGGGCGATTTGTGCAGGTCGTTCCACAACGCGTCACATAATGGCTTTTCCCATTCGGTCAGTGCTTTCTGCAAACGTTTTAACTGTTCTTTCCTGAACTTATAGCTCAAAGTGGCATTGCTTGCGAAATATTCGCGTTGTTGTGCAACAACTCTTTTTATTTCGCTGTTTGGGGTGTTTTCTGAATTGTTCATTCTCTATTGTTATTTCTTCTTTCGTCCTGTGAAGCGGTCCATTGCGTGGAAAATTCCGACAACCTCTCCAAATATATAATCAAAAATCGATGTTGGCAACAATGCCTGACAGAAACGTATGAAGTGGTAGCCGAACGGCAGTCCCTTGAAGTTCCTGTTGCATTCTATGGCCTTCAGTATCTTGCGTGATGTGGGTTCCGGTTTCAGTATCGGGAAGATTCTCGACTTCACACCATCGAACATTCCTGTGTTTATGAAGTAGGGTGCGATTGTGGTGAAACGTACTTTACTCTTCATCTGCTTGAGTTCTATGCGCACACTGTCGCTCCAGCCGATTACGGCCCATTTGCTTGCTGCATATACCGACATGTGCGGATTGGAAATCATTCCGGCCGCAGATGCAATATTGCATATGTGACCGTGGTTGCGCTCAATCATTCCGGAAAGAAACTGCTGTGCAATAATCATCGGTGCTACAGCATTTATGTTCATGGTACGTTCTATTTCATCTGAAGTCTGCCTGTCGAATGTTGCGTTGCTTGTAACTATGCCGGCACAATTGATCAGAATGTCTACATTGCCACATTCTTCAATTGTTTTCTGTGCAATCTCCTTGACTTTTTCTGTGTCCGAAATATCGACCTTGTACCCTTTGACGTTTCCTATATTTCCGAATTCTTTTGCAGTCGACTCAATTCCGGCCTTGTTTATGTCCCAGATGACAAGCATCCTCGCGCCTTTTTCGAGCGCCATTCTTCCCATAATTCGTCCTATTCCCGATGCACCACCGGTGATAAGTACACAATTGTCTTTGATTTTGGTCATAATTGTATCTTTGTGATGTATATTTTGTTGTTTTGTTCTTTAGTGGGTGCAAAATTAGTTTAAAAAGAACAAAAACACAATGCGAAATTGCACAAAATAATGATAAATGTGAATGAATTTCTTCGCCAGATGATTTCGTAGTTTCTATTTTAAAGTTTTGTATGGCATTCCTTCGATGCGTTCAAGAGGATACTGGCCTTCAAGCAATCCGCTGATGACGGTGTCACGTGCTCCGGCGCTTTGATAAGGGTAGAGTTCGAACAGTGGCATTACCGATGCGAAGTGTTCCATAATCTCTGATTGTATGCTCTCGTAGTTGCTCCAGTCGGTATCTGTCGTAAAACAGTAGAACTGTATCGGCAGTCCGCTATCTTTAGGTTCGAGTGTGCGTACCATTATGAGCATCTCCTTGCTTATGAGCGGATGTTGGTGCAGGTAGATATCTGCATAGGCGCGGAACAGTCCGGCATTGGTGTCTATTGTTCCATTTGCCAGTCCTGCAGGATTGGATGTGTTGCTCGCTTTTCCTTGCAATTTCTGTTCAATCTTTTCGGTTATGTAAGCGGCGAAATCCTTGTTCAGTCGTTTCACTCTGCCAAGCATTTTCTCGTTGCAAGGCTTTATGCTGTCAAGTTTCATTGTATAGCCGCGTGCTATGCGTCTTCCACCGCTTTCGCTCATTCCTCTCCAGTTGATGAAACTCTCGTTAATGAGTGAATAAGGGGGTACGGTGGCAATAGTGTTGTCCCAGTTGCGTACCTTTACAATGGTGAGAGAAATGTCTATGACGTTGCCGTTGATGCTTGTTCCCGGCATTTCAATCCAGTCGCCAAGTCGCACCATGTCGTTTTCAAGTAACAGGAATCCTCCAACGAAACCCATTATGCTGTCTTTGCTTATGAGCATTAGCACTGCTGCAAATGCACCGAGTCCTCCTATGAGATATACAGGTGACTTGCCTGTAACGACAGAAATCACTATAATTACAGCAATGAGGTATACTATAATCTTGCTGATTTGTATGAAACCTTTTATCGGTCTGTCGTGGTATTTGCGGTTTGTGAATACTGATTCCCCGATTGTTCCTAACAGCGCATTCACTGCAATTACTATTGCTACGATAAAATATATCCACACTGCGCGTTCGGTGTATGTATAAAGGATACCTTCGCTATCGAACATGAACGGCAGCATTCCGATGAGCATGACAGGAGGCAGTATAAAGACCTGTGTACGAAGCCTGTTCTTGCTTATGAGCTTGTCAAGAAAGAGGTAATTCTTCCGTTTCTGTATACGTTTCGCTGCAAAGTGCAATATTTTGTAAACTGTCTCTGAAAGTACAAAAGTCATGAGCAGTACGACAAGGAACAGTATGATTGTGTCAATCCTTGTTGCCACACTCTCCGGAACTCCGATATGTGATAGCAACCATTTGATTTTATCTGAAAGAAATTCTGCGGTTTCCTGTTTCATCTTTTTTCTTCTAATAACAAATATGAATGCTCTTTTTCTTTTTTGTAGTATGGGATTGATTATCTTTGCATGTGTATAACAGATATTTTTTTTGATGATTATGCTTAAAGCTGGATTGACATACACAAGCAAGGTTGTAGTGGATTCGGATAATTGTGCATCGGCTGTAGGGTCGGGCGGTCTTAATGTATTCGCCACACCGTCGATGGTGGCGCTTATGGAGAATGCTGCCATGAATGCTGTTGCACCGTTCTTGCCCGAAGGTTCTACAACGGTAGGAACGGAGATAAACACAACGCATATAAAGCCTTCGGCACTTGGAGATGAGGTTGAAGCAACAGCAACACTCATGCATGTAGAGGGACGCAAACTCTCTTTTGCTGTAGAGGCACGTGATACGAAGGGCATAATAGGCAGAGGGACGCATGTCCGTTTCGTTGTCGATGTGGAGCGGTTCTTGGCAAAATTGCATTAATAACCCCTTTATGTACATAAGAAGAGCTGTGCTTGAGGATCTCCCCTCGCTTATGACACTTTTTGAGCACGCAAAGGAAATTATGCGTGCAAGCGGAAATCTGCATCAGTGGAACAACGGTTACCCATCGGAGGATATTATAAAAAAAGATATTGATGCCGGGGTGTGCTATGTTATGTGCGACAGAGTCGGGACTGTTGTCGCTACAATGGCATTCATACCCGGCCCGGATTCTACTTATTCTGTAATAGAAGAGGGCAAATGGCCCAATGATGAACCCTATTATGTGATTCACCGCATTGCAACAGGAATGTCGGGCAGAGGATATGCCCGCAAAATGCTTGACTGGGCATTTGAACATACATCCACGGTGCGCATCGATACGCATCGCGATAATGTTATCATGCGTCATATCCTGTGTAGTTATGGCTTTGAGTATTGTGGGGTCATATATCTTTTCAACGGTGACCCACGCGATGCTTACATGTTGGATAAAAGAAAATGAATTGTCTCTATCTTTTTTATCGTTATCTTGTATATGGCAGGAAGAGATGATATTGACTTTGGAACGGTAAAGGTATCGTGGCTTTTCAACAAGATGTTCTTTCCCACTTTGCTCGGGATGGCAAGCTGGTCGTTGATAACAGTTGCCGACGGTATGTTTGTGGGGTGGGGTGTCGGTGGTCATGGCATTGCTGCGATAAACATCTGCTATCCCGTTTTTCTTGTTTTTTCAGGTTTTGCGCTGATGATAGGGATGGGGGTGTCGGTGGTCTCGTCGATACACCTGGCACAGAAGAATGTCAAGGCGGCAAGGATAAACACTACACAGGCTATGTTGTTTTCGGGGTTATCTGTCCTTTTGTCTGTACTGCTTATCTTCTCTATGTCGGAGCAGGTTTCGCTTCTTTTGGGTGCCTCGCCTTCGCTCTTGCCGCTTGTGCGCGAATACATGGTATATCTTCTGCCGTCTGCTGTTTTTATGGTGTGGTCAATAATAGGCCTTTTCGTCATACGTCTTGACGGTGCGCCTAAATATGCAATGTGGTGCAATGTGGTTCCTGCCTTAATGAACATGTTTCTTGACTGGGTATTCATATTTCCTCTCGGAATGGGTGTGAAAGGCGCGGCAATAGCTTCGTCTATAAGTTCGTCTGTAGGAGGTATAATGGTTGTTATCTACATAATGTTCTTTGCCAAAAGCCTTTCTCTGTACCGTCTTAAAACAACTGTGACAAGTATTACCCTTTCTATACGAAATATATTATACCAATGTAAGATTGGTTTTCCTGCAATGTTCAGTGAGGCGACTATGGCTATGCTGATGTTTGTCGGCAACATTGTTTTCATGAAGTATCTTGGCGATGCTGGTGTCGGTGCTTTTGGTGTGGCATGTTACTATCTTCCTTTTGTTTTCATGTTCGGCAATGCCATAGCTGAATCGATGCAACCGATAGTCAGCTACAATTATGGCCTTGGATGCAAGGAACGTGTGGCGGAAACCTTGTCAATATCATGCCGTACAGCAGTTGTCGGTTCTCTGTTCTCAATTATGGCGTTTACAGTCTTTCCGCAGCAACTGGTGAATCTGTTTATTTCAATGTCGGAACCGGCATATGCCATTGCTGTAGAAGGGTTCCCCTATTTCGCTGCCGCTTTCCTTTTCTTTATCCTTAATATTGTTGCTGTAGGCTTTTTCCAGAGTGTTGAGAGAGTGGCTCCGGCGTTCCTTTTTGCTCTTCTTCGAGGGGTGTTGTTCATGTTGCCCTGTTTCTTTTTACTGCCGTCGGTGATAGGCGTGAAAGGTATATGGTTGGCGATGCCTTTGTCGGAGATTGCTACTTTTGTTGCAGTGCTTGTCTACATAATACTCTTCCGCAACAGATTCTCCCGACGCCTCTCTAATGGCAAATGAGTGTGTAGATTGGCATAATAAGGAAAAAAGTGCCGGCTTTTTTTGTTCTGCCACATGCTTTCACTAACTTTGCGTAAAACCGTGAGTGTGTTATATTGATAACAGTAAACAATAATCATTATGGAAGTCAGAAAATATATTTGTGAAAATCGTGAACGTTTTTTAAATGAACTTGAGTCGTTGATACGTATCCCGAGCATAAGTGCGAAGAGTGAACATAAAGATGATATCGTTGCTTGTGCCGAGAGGTGGAAAGAACTTCTCCTCGAAGCCGGAGCGGATAGAGCGGAGATTATGCCCTCTGCCGGGAATCCGCTTGTATATGCCGAGAAAATCATAGATGCATCGGCTCCGACAGTGCTTGTCTATTCGCACTACGATGTCATGCCTGCAGAACCTCTTGAACTCTGGAACAGCAATCCTTTCGAAATGGTTGTGAAGGACGGCCACATTTGGGCAAGAGGTGCCGATGATGACAAGGGACAGGCGATGATACAGGTTAAGGCCTTTGAGTATGTTGTCAGGAACGGGCTTCTGAAGCACAATGTGAAGTTTATTTTTGAAGGAGAAGAGGAAATCGGTTCTCCAAGCCTTAATACTTTCCTTAAAGACAACAAAGGGATTCTCGCAGCCGATGTGATTCTTGTCAGCGATACAAGTATGCTCGGGGCAGAGCTCCCTTCGTTGACAACCGGTCTTCGCGGTCTTGCATATTGGGAGGTGGAAGTGACCGGCCCGAACCGCGACCTTCACTCCGGACATTTCGGTGGTGCTGTAGCTAATCCTATAAATGTACTTTGTGAAATGATTGCGGCAATGACAGACAATGCCGGACGCATAACTATTCCCGGTTTCTATGATGATGTCGAGGAACTGTCTAAAGAGGAACGTGATATGCTTGCTTCTATTCCTTTCGACGAAAACAAGTACAAGGCTGCCATTGATGTGAATGCCTTGCGTGGTGAAGCCGGTTATTCGACTCTTGAGCGTAACAGTTGCCGTCCGTCGTTCGATGTTTGCGGAATATGGGGCGGATATACTGGCGAGGGAAGCAAGACTGTACTTCCATCAAAGGCTTATGCAAAGGTGTCGTGTCGTCTTGTGGCACATCAGGACCATGCAAAGATATCACAGATGTTCACAGACTATTTTACGGCACTTGCTCCCGATTGCGTAAAGGTGAAGGTAACTCCTATGCATGGCGGACAAGGATATGTTTGCCCGATAACATTGCCGGCCTACAAGGCTGCTGAGGCCGGATTTGAAAAGGCTTTCGGGAAGAAACCACTTGCAGTGCGCCGTGGTGGAAGCATTCCTATTATCAGCGACTTTGAGAAAATTCTTGGTGTAAAGACAATTCTTATGGGATTTGGTTTGGAGAGCGATGCTATTCATTCTCCAAATGAGAACTTCAGTATTGATATCTTCGACAAAGGCATTGAGGCGGTTGTCGAGTTCCACAAGAATTATAAAGGGTAATATATTTATTCATCTCCTACAATAAATGAGGGTGACTACGGTCACCCTCATTCTATTGTAGCTTCTCCTTTCTCAAGTACCTCGATAGCTTTCAGTACAGTGCTGTCGCTCTCGTTTATGTATTTGACATGTTCAAGCATTCCAAGAACCTGATATGTTATATTGGAATATAACGCACGACTTATTACTTTGCGTGACTTTTTTATGAGATTGTATCTCGGCTTCAGTCCTCTGTCTTTTGCGAAAGTTACGAACTCTTCAACGACAGGCTGGCTTGCAAGATACTTTGTAAGTGTCTCGTATGTCTTGTATTTGGCAAGTGTCTGCCGGTTTGTGTCGCTGTATTTAAGTGCAAACCTGGATATAAGTCCACGTGATAGGGCATCTTGAGCATAAGAGGTCATGTCTGCGGTGTCACTCGATACGAATATGTCGGGCATGATACCTCCTCCTCCGTGTACCTTTCGGCCTTTGCGTGTGCTGTATATAAGCGATTCGTTCTGATGTATGCTGTCCTGTGAGAAGAATTCTCCTCTGTTGTATCTCTCTACAAGATCCATGGCATACTCCTTGACATCCCCTTTTGTATAAGGTTTCTGAATGCAGCGACCCGACGGGGTGTGATAACGGGCTATCGTGAGCCTTATTGCCGAACCGTCGGGCAACTCGAATGGTTGTTGCACAAGCCCTTTGCCGAATGTGCGGCGGCCTATTATTATTCCTCTGTCATTGTCCTGTATCGTTCCTGCAAGAATCTCGCTTGCCGATGCCGATGTCTCATCTACGAGTACGACCAACGGCATGTCTCGGAACATTCCATATCCGTTGGCATATTCGGTTTTCTTTGGGCTGTGTTCTCCTTCGGTGTAAACGATTACATCGCCTTGGCTCAGGAACTGGTTTGCCATCTCTATTGCAATGCCCATATAACCTCCGCCGTTTCCACGCAGGTCGATGATGATTCCCTTGGCCTTGTTTGCCATGAAGTAGGCAAGTGACTGTATAAATTCAGCGAATGTTCCTTCGGCAAAGCGCTCGACTTGGACATATCCCCATTTGTCGTCAATCATGTATGCGGCTTCTATACTCTGTACCGGAATATCGTCACGTATTATGTTGAAATCGAGAAGCTCTTTCTCGCCGTAACGCATTACGGCAATTTTGACGAAACTGCCTTTCTTGCCCTTGAGCTTTTTCATTGCAGTGTTGTTGTTGCATACATCCTTGCCGACAAAAAGCGTGTCATTTACCTTTATTATGCGGTCGCCGGCAAGCATTCCGGCCTTCTCGGACGGCCCTCCGCGAATCACTTCGCCGATGTGTATGGTATCATCCTGTATCGTGAAGCGTATTCCTATTCCGCTGAAACTGCTTTGCAGGTCGGCATTGCTCTCTTCAACCTCTTCTGTCGGGATATATTTGCTGTGGGGGTCAAGCTCTGTAAGTATCTTGGGTATGCTGTTTTCTATTAATGAGTCGATACTGACACTGTCGACATAGCTTTCATCAATCAGTCCAAGTACTGCATCCAGTTTGTTGCCGGCAGTCTCAATTATGAATGTGTTCTTTATCTCGGCTGTGTTTGCTCCGATAAAGAATCCTATCATTGTAAATATTATAATAAATAATGCTGTCTCTTTTTTCATCTTATGCTTGTCGGTTCTGTGTAAAACAAACCTTCGTTATCTCCCCTGCTTATCTGTTTTCGAGGTATACTACCTCTATGCCGGCTCTTTCCAACAGTTCTATTCCATCGGTGAGGCGGTATTTCTCTCCATATACGACACGCCTGATGCCTGACTGTATAATCAGTTTTGCACACTCTATGCATGGCGATGCCGTAACGTACATTGTGGCATCCTGGCTGCTGTTGCCGGAGCGAGCAATCTTTGTTATTGCGTTGGCCTCGGCATGCAGAACATATGGCTTGGTGAATCCGTTTTCGTCTTCGCATATATTCTCGAATCCTGACGGGGTGCCGTTGTATCCGTCGGATATAATCATCTTGTCCTTTACGATAAGAGCGCCAACCTTGCGGCGTTCACAGTATGAGTTCTCTGCCCATATGTTTGCCATACGCATGTAGCGCATGTCCAGTTCTTGTTGTTTCTTGTTTGTGTTGTCCATTCTTTTCAATTGCCGAACATCAGATAGATGTTATCGTGTTCCATAATTTTTAGCCAATGTGTATCGCCGCTGTATTTGCGCGCTCCTTTGATAATCCTCTCTATTTTGCGTGCGATGCTGTCGTTGCCGAAATTGCCCGATGTGCGCAGGTTGCTGCAACGGAATTCGCGTGTATTGCCGTCGGCAGTCCAGTTTCCATGTATTGTACTTCCATCCGGCATTCTTGCCTCGAATGTGGTCTCAAGGAATTCAATACTGTATATTTTCCCGTTGTTGTAGCTTGTCAACGGGCCTTCGACTATGCGCGTAAGGTTCCAGTCGCGTTCAACGAAGATGTCTTTTATATCATCCTCTTTTGAGCATGATACTGTGCTTAGCAGCAATATCAGTGCAAATATAACTCTCTTTGTTGTTTCTGCAATGGTTTTCATGTCGCAAATGATTATAAGTGTGGACAGATGCTTTCTATACCGTCCCGTTGCAGCAACGGTTCGATTTGCGGTTTTCTTCCTCTGAATTTCAGATACAGCGTCATCGGATGTTCACTGTCTCCCTTTGATAGTATGTTGTCACGGAACGACTGTGCTGTCTTCATGTCAAGAACACCGTTCTTCTTGAATAGCGAGAAGGCATCTGCATCGAGCATTTCTGCCCATTTGTAACTGTAGTATCCGGCAGCGTACCCACCTGACATGATGTGCTCGAACTGCGGTGTTATTCCGGCCTCTTTTATTGTAGGCATCACACGGAGTGCTGCTGTAACGGAGTGCTCGTATTCCAGGACATCGCCATCAAAGGGGGTGGTTATGTTGTGCCATGCCTGGTCGATAAGTCCAAGACCGACCTGACGTATACATTGATATCCTGCATTGAATGTATGTGACTCTTTCAATTTATGCAGAATTTCCTGTGGCATATTCTCTCCTGTCTGGTAGTGAAAAGCGAAATGCTTCAGAAGTTCCTCTTCTGTGGTATAGTTCTCCATTATCTGTGAAGGCAGTTCCACAAAGTCCCATAACACGTTCGGGCTGCACAAGCCTGCATATGTAACATCAGAGAGTATGCCGTGAAGACAATGTCCGAATTCATGCAGCAGTGTGTTCACTTCGTCATGGTTGAGGAGTGTGGGCTTGCCCGGCATCGGTTTGCGGAAATTGGTGGAGAGCGTTATGTGAGGCCTATGGTCGATATTGTCGCTGTCCTTGTATTGCGGCTTTATCGAGTCCATCCACGCACCGGCATGCTTGCCTTTGCGTGCAAAGAAATCGCAGTAGAGCAGTGCCAGATATCGGCCGTCGTAGTCATATACTTCCCATACCTTTACATCAGGGTTGAAAACAGGAATCTGATGATTCTGCCTGAATGTTATTCCATACAGTCTTGTAGCGAGGTAAAATACGCCATGTATTGCTTGGTTTAGTTCAAAATACGGGCGTACCATCTCGTCGGTGAGTCTGTATTTCTTTTCTTTGAGGCGCTCGGAATAGAATGCAAAATCCCAACGTTCGAGAACGAAATCTTCTCCTTCGCATTGGCGTGCGAATGCTCTTATCTCATCGAGTTCCCTGTGTGCTGCCGGAAGGTAGGCCCAGGTAAGCTTCCCGAGCATTGAAAATACGGCATCGGTATTCTGTGCCATTCTCTCTGCCAGAATATAGTCGCTGTATGTGTCATATCCGAGCAGTTGTGCAAGATGCAGTCTGCAATTTACTGTCTCTTTTACGATGTTACGGTTATCGTGGCTGTTGTTTCTTGCTCCTATTGTATTGTATGCCATGTACATCTCTTTGCGCAGTTCGCGTTTGCGGCAGAATGTCATAAACGGCAGGTAGCTTGGGCGATGCAGGGTGAACTGCCATCCCTCTTTCCCGTTCTCTTTTGCATTGTTCCTTGCAGCTTCAATGACATCGGCCGGTATTCCGTCAAGGTCGTTTATGTCGTTTACATGCAAAGTGAATGCATCGGTATCCTTTATTGTGTTCTCATGGAATTTTATCGCCAACGTTGCAAGCTGTTCTGTGAGCTTACGGTATTTGTCTCTGTAAGCACCTTGCAGATTGGCACCGTTTCTGACAAACCCCATATATGTCTGTTCTGTCAATCTTCTTTGTTCGGCGGTCAACAGTGAATAGTCGCTCTGGTATACATGTTTTATTCTTTCGAATAGCCTTTCATTAAGACAGATATCGTTGCTGTGTGCTGTACGGAGAAGTTCAATCTCCTCTTCAACAGCGAGTATAGCGTCGTCACTGCGTGCATTGGCAAGTGCGTTGAATGCACATGATATCTCATTCAGTTGCAACCCTGCACGGTCGAGTGCGGCAATCGTGTTCTCAAAGTCGGCTGGTGCTTCATTGTCGCATATGGCACCGATGCTCTTCTTTTCATTGTCTATGGCTGCTTTTACTGCCGGGACAAAGTGGGAGAGTGTTATCCGGTCGTATGGTATGGCATTGAACTGTGTCCCGTATGGCATGAGCAACGGGTTGTCTTCAATGCCGGTCCTTATGTTGTCTTCTTTCATTTTTCTCATATTGCTGTCAGTTATGTTCAGCTTTTGTAGAATCATAATGCAAATATAGCGGTTTGTGTTGTTTGATATGCTCCTGTTTTGACAAAAAATAACAAAAAACTCCTTAAATCTCCATAAATGAGAATGAAACAGTATGGCAATGGCATCTTTGCCATATAATGAAATGGTGCACCGGAACTATTCCGGTGCACCATTTCATTATATTAAGAACTTTAGAGCTTGTATGTGCCTTCTACAAGGTTACCCATTGCCCAAACGGCACGTATGTTCAAATCATCGTCAAGTATCATGATGTCTGCATCCTTGTCCTTCTGCAAAGAACCCTTGCGGTCGTATACGTTCATAATCTTTGCCGGTGTCTCTGAAGCCATTCTGACAGCATCCTCCAATGGAATTTCTGCTTTCTGCACCAATGTGCGTATAAGGCGGTCCATTGTGGCTACAGAACCTGCAAGAGCTGTGCGGTCTGCGAGCTTGCATACACCGTCTTCGATGATGACGCGTGGGTCGAATGCCGTTGTGCTGTCGCTTGCCGCACATGCGAGTGCGTCGGTTATTACGCAAGCGCGTTCAACACCCTTTATGTGGTGTATGAGGCGCAGGATTGTCGGAGGTACATGGATGCCGTCGGCAACAACCTCAACGGTCATGTCTTCGTGCAGATAGATGCTCTCTACAGTACCCTCGTATTTGTATTCGCGACGTTTGTGGAAACCCGGCATTGCGTTATAGAAGTGTGTGGCATGTGTGTAGCCGTTCTTGCGCGCTGCATGAATGTCGTCATATTCGGCCTGAGTGTGTGCTACAGATGCAAGAATGCCTTTGGATGTGATGTACTTTCCGAATTGCATTGCTCCGGGTAGTTCAGGAGCTGCATCCCAACGCTTGATACAATCCCATTTCTCAACGAGAGGAATATACTCGTTGGGGTCGGGGTCTTTGATGTTCTCGGGCAACTGTCCGCCTGCCATAGCCATATTCAGGTAATGGCCTTCAAGGTGAAGGCCGAGAACGGGACTATTTGGCTCTGCCATAAGCTTGGTACAAGTCTCTGCTGCAGCCTCTATCATGGGAACGGTAGATGATGAAAGGGTAGGGAAGATACTTGTTGTACCATGTTTCATGTGGGCTGCGATTGCACCACGGAATGCCTCTTCTGTACCCTCCATGAAGTCGCAACCGCCACCGCCGTGTATATGTATTTCTACACCGCCGGGAACAACATACATACCTTTGGCATCTACAACTTCTGCACCTATTACTGCAAGGTCGCAGTTTGTAACTTCAAGGATCTTGTTATCTCTCATGATAACAGAACCGTCTTTCATCCAACCCTGTGGGGTGAGGATTTTTGCGTTGATAATTTGCTTAAGCATAATATTATGTGTTTAATTATGTGTTTTTAATTTAAGCTTTACCCACAAAGTTATTTAAAATAATGTTTTTTATGAATAAATTGATGTAATTTTTTTAAAAATCTGCGCAGTTGTGATACGGTGTGATGCCCTCTGTAGTTATCATATGTATTTGATAGAAGATTGTGTTGCTGTCAAATTGTTGTTAAAATAAGCTGCATTGCTTGCATAATGATATTCTATTTGTGTGGATGATATTTTTGTTTTACCCGGCTGCTTTTGTGTTTTTTTTTGAAAAATCATTTCTTTTTTTATGAAATATTCCTCTTCTTTTCAGAATAATTCAAGAAATCGGTTCTGTTTTGTGAAAAATCCTTTGTCTTCTCTTTGTATACTGTTATATTTGTGCAGGAATTGTTCTTTTACAAATTGTAATTGATTTTGCCTCTTTTCTTGACTGCTTTGTGAGTGGTGAGGATGTGGGCAATTTGTAAGTAAAAGAAAGGATTGTATAGCAAATACACAACATATATATAGAAAATGTCTAAACTGAGATTTGAAGTGATTTCGGCCGCATTCGGAAAAAAGGCGGTCGAGGTTCCCGACAGCGAGGCGCGTCCTTCGGAGTACTACGGTGTAAAGGTCTTTAACCGTGAGAAAATGTTCAAGTATCTTCCCAAAGAGGTCTACAATAAACTTATCGATGTAATCGATAACGATGCCCCTCTTGACAGTTCTATTGCCGATAGCGTTGCCGAAGGAATGAGGCGTTGGGCTGTAGAGAATGGTGCAACACATTATACCCACTGGTTCCATCCTCTCACTGAGACAACGGCCGAGAAACACGATGCTTTTATCGAACATGACGGAAAGGGCGGTGTTCTTGAGGAGTTCTCGGGAAAACTGCTTGTACAGCAGGAACCTGATGCTTCGTCATTTCCTAATGGAGGTATCAGAAGCACGTTCGAGGCGCGTGGATATAGTGCATGGGACCCCACCTCTCCGGCATTTCTCATTGATGATACCCTATGTGTTCCTACTGTCTTCATTTCGTATACTGGTGAAGCACTTGATTACAAGGCACCTCTATTGAAGTCCTTGCGGGCTGTAGATAAAGCTGCTACTGATGTGTGCCGTTATTTTGACAAGAATGTAAAGAAAGTCACGACATATCTTGGTTGGGAACAGGAGTATTTTCTTGTTGATGAGGGAATGTTGCTTGCCCGTCCCGACCTCCTGCTGACCGGCCGTACACTGATGGGGCACGACAGTGCCAAGAACCAGCAGCTTGAGGACCATTACTTCGGCTCTATCCCGAAACGTGTTGCAGCCTTTATGAAGGAACTCGAAATTGAAGCTATGAAGCTCGGAATTCCTGCAAAGACATGCCATAATGAGGCCGCTCCCAATCAGTTCGAGCTTGCTCCGATTTATGAGGAATGCAATCTTGCCGTGGACCACAATATGCTCATCATGGCACTGATGAAGGAGGTCGCGCGCCGTCATGGTTTCCGTGTTTTGTTGCACGAAAAGCCGTTTAAGGGTGTCAACGGTTCCGGAAAACACAACAACTGGTCTTTGGGGACCGATACCGGTGTCTTGCTTATGGCCCCGGGAAAGACCGATAAGGATAATCTGCGTTTTATCACATTTGTCGTGAATACTCTTGCAGCCATATATCGTCACAACGGCCTGTTGAAGGCAAGTATAATGTCTGCGGCAAATTCGCACAGACTGGGTGCGGCAGAGGCTCCTCCAGCAATCATATCAAGTTTCCTCGGTTCTCACCTCTCTTCGGTGCTCGACCATATGGAGACAACGGATGATGTCGTAAGGATTCTCAGCAAGCGTGAGTTGCGTCTTAATATTCCTTCTATTCCCGAACTCATGATTGACAATACCGACCGCAACCGTACATCTCCTTTTGCATTTACCGGAAACCGCTTTGAGTTCCGTGCTGTCGGAGCAGAGGCAAATTGTGCTTCGGCAATGATTGCTCTGAATACAGCAATGGCTGAGCAGCTCACCATATTCAAGAGAGAGGTCGATGCTCTTATTGAAAGAGGTGTTACAAAGGAGGATGCACTTGTAAAGGTTATACGCAAGTATATAAAGTACAGCAAACCTATCCGGTTCGATGGCAACGGATACAGCAATGAATGGAGGGAAGAGGCAAAGAAACGTGGTCTCGACTGTGAGGCCAGCGCTCCGTTGGTCTTTGACCGCTATCTCGACAAGGAGAGTGTGAGGATGTTCCGCGACATGGAGGTAATGACCGAGACGGAATTGCGTGCACGCAACGAGATAAAATGGGAGATGTACACGAAGAAAGTGCAGATTGAGGCACGTGTGCTCGGCGATTTGGCATTGAACCACATCATTCCCACTGCAACGAAATATCAGAGTTCTCTTCTCGACAATGTCATAAAGATGGAGCAGGTTATCGGCAAGGAGGAGGGTGACCGCCTTTCTGCCGAGAATATAGGGCTTGTAAAGCAGATGGCGGAGCATGTTTCTGAAATAAGACGTCTTGTCGATGAGATGGTAGAACGTCGTAAGGTGGCCAACCGTATATGTTCGGAACGTGACAAAGCTATTGCATACCATGATACAGTGGCTCCAATGCTTGAGGAAATCCGTTCGCACATAGATAGCCTTGAACTTGTTGTTGACAATGAGTTGTGGACTCTCCCGAAGTATAGAGAGTTGCTGTTCATTGTCTGACATCATTTGCAGATGTAAGAGTAAAAAAATGTAAATTGTTTCTTGTTCTTGATAACAATTGTTATGTTTGTAACACAATTACATGGAGTTTCACACCTTAATACAAATAATTTAAACGTTACAGCTATTATAGCAGTATAGTTGGAAAGCGCATGAGTGCTTTCCAACTTTTTTCTTTATATCACAATCCTCACCTTTGATGTGGCTGCATCTGCACTCGCTTTGAAAAATATTCAAGCAATATTGATATTTCTCGCCTGTTCTTCGTATCTTCGCAGCAGGATAATTTTTATAAGAATAACGAACTTATGTTTTCAGGAATAGTTGAAGAATTTGCTACAGTTCGCCGTCTGGTGCGTGAGCAGGGAAACCTGCACATTACCATGACATGCTCGTTTGTAGGCGAGCTTAAAATAGACCAAAGTGTATCGCACAATGGTGTATGTCTTACTGTCGTTGATATAAATGGTGACGAATATACTGTTACAGCCATGCAGGAGACTCTGTTGCGTTCAAATATAGGATTGCTTGAGGTCGGTGACAAGGTGAATGTAGAGCGTTCTATGATGATGAACGGTCGTCTTGACGGTCATATAGTACAAGGACATGTCGATGAAACGGCAGAGTGTGTGTCGGTACGCGACATGGACGGCAGCTGGTTCTATACTTTCCGCTACCGCAAGGATGACGAAATGGCTGCAAAGGGGTATCTGACAGTGGATAAAGGGTCGGTTACGGTTAATGGTGTGAGCCTTACAGTGTGCGAGCCTACAGACGATTCTTTTTCGGTTGCAATAATACCTTATACGTATGAACATACGAATTTCCACACCATAAAGGTCGGTACAAAAGTAAATATCGAGTTTGATATCATTGGCAAGTACATAGCAAGAATTGCAAAGCGATGAAAAGTTTTCTTGAGTTGGCTCAGGCAAGACAGAGTGACAGGGCCTTTGAACCCGGGCGAATCATCGGGAATGATGTACTTGAGCGTATATTGGAGGCCGGACGGCTTGCGCCGTCGGCATGCAACGGGCAGCCATGGCACTTCACGGTAGTTACAGAACCGGAAATGCTGGAAAAGGTCGGGAGGGCTACATCGAGCCTCGGAATGAACAAGTTTGTAAAGGATTCGTCTGCACTTGTGCTTGTGACTCTTGAGCCTACAAATATCACATCAAGACTGGGAAGCGGAATAAAGGACAAGGATTTTCCTATAATGGACCTTGGCATAGCATCGGCGTATATTACACTGGCTGCAGAGGATGAAGGAATAGGCAGCTGTATTCTTGGCTGGTTCGATGAAGCAAAAATTAAGGAACTTGTCTCAATACCGGCAAAGCGAAGGCTTATGCTTGTCATATCTTTGGGATATGCAGCAAAGCCAAAGAGAAAAAAGGTGCGCAAGGAGTGGAAAAAGGTCGTTTCGTTTGAGAAATATCAGTAGACGATGGGGCGTTTGGGGTGTTTTACAATCTTTGTGGTTATTGTAGTTTTGTTTGCATTGGCAACTTCTCCCGGCAAGAAGTCGCATGTAAAGAAGGTTGCATCTGTGGTGTCGGCTGTGATAGAGGATGACAATTCGTCGGATGACGGCATTAATATCGTGACTGTAGACAAGGCAAACGGTATAAATCTTGTAGAACGTTCACTCGACCGCATGATAACTGTAGAGGATTATCTGCTTTGTTCTGTGGGAAAGGTGAAATGGAGAAACCGGGAACATATTGTGTCCTTTGGGATATTCGGTATTGTCGTTACAGCGCCGAAGGAGATGCTAAAGACAAAGGCCAAGAGTTTACTCTCAATATAATGGAAAAGGTTAATTAGATAATACAATAAAGGAATGAAGATAGCTGTACCTACAAAAGAAGGAATGGTAGACAACCATTTCGGTCATTGTGACCATTATACAATATTCACCGTAAATAGTGGTGAGGTGATGATGAAGGAGTTGCTCCCGTCACCACAAGGTTGCGGATGCAAGTCGGGAATAGTGTTTGTGCTCCGTCAGAAGGGTGTTCAAGTGATGCTTGCCGGCAATATCGGCAACGGTGCGCTCAACGTGCTCAAGAGTAACGGAATCGAAGTAGTGCGTGGCTGCAGTGGCAATATTGACGACCTTGTGAGGAGCTACCTTGCTGGCGAGGTGAAGGATAATGGCGAGGCATGCTCGCATCACGATTGTGAGAATCATTGACAGAAAGCAATATGGTGAACAAAGTATATCTTGAGAACTTTGAGTCTCGCATGACCGACGGGCTGTTGAGGCTATGCAAGCAGTATGGGATGTTGGACGGAACATTGTTGGCAACGGATGACATTGATGCACGTTGGCAGGATTTTGCTCCGGAGTATATGGCCGATGCTGTCCCCAATATAGCCGATTATCCTACAGTAGCGATTGCATGGGCCGGATATGTCGGAATGGCTGTCGCTCACCTTTGGGACGAGGATTGGGCTTTGCACTGCAATGATGATTACAAATCACTTTATGGCTCTGCCGGCTTTGACGACATGGATGAGAATATTGTGCAGAATGTGCTCGGCTTCCACTTGGAATCACAAGAGGCTAAGAATATTGAGCAGATGATGCGCAGGCTTGGAGAGACGGCACTCACTATGATACGTCGTGAAAACATTGAACCGCAATCGCCCATGGCTTTCCATATTTATGCCCGTGTTGTAAAGGTTGTGTACAGAATTGGTGCCGCCATAGAATTGAGACGCTTGGGATATAAGTTCGAACAGGTGAATTTGCCGGGTATAGGTAAAAAGGCGGAGTGTTGAAACCGATATACGATAATATATAACCGGAGCAACCATGGTTGCTCCGGTTATATATTATATGACTGTTGTTCAGTTGACGAAAATACTTGTCGGGCGGAATCTTGTCATCAACCATGTGAGAAGTGCGCTGATTGTTGCAGTGGTGATGGCTGCAAGCAAGATACGTACCGGATAGGGGAGTGCCGGAGTGTCATATAGGTCGTAACTCATGAATGTGAATGTAAAATGGCACAAGTAGATTCCAAAAGTGAGTTTTGCCGTCAACGACAGCCACTTGTTTGATTTTACATTCAGTTTCTGTATTGTCACGAAAATGGGGAATGTCATCATGAATACATTAATTCCGGCAAAGTACCATAATATCTCAAGATATGCATAGTTGCCCGGGAAGTATTCGTTTGTCACGATATAGCCTACAGATGTGATTGTATAACCTACGGCGAACATCGGTATACAGATTGCAGTCATCTTCTTCCAACTCCAGTCGAGAGGGTATTTCTTCAGGTAGTATGCAAGTACAAGGTATCCGATGAATCCTGATACATAATAGAATGTACCGTATACGTTCCAGTCACATTCGCCAAGCAAGCCCATGTGTCCGTAGTTACCTGTATAACCAAGCACGGGCGCAACCATTTTTATGTATGGCAGGAATAGGGTTGCACCCCATATATACAGCAATGTCTTTATCTCCTTTTGAGTTGCCTGTACTAACCAGCTGCTTATGATTGGTATTATTATGTATAGCCCGATGAGCATGTACAGATACCAAAGTGGTGTCGTGTCAAAATTGAAGTTGAAGATGAACGTGTATAATCTCTGTATAAGAGTGCTTGTTGTGTAGTCGGCAACAGACAGCTGCGGATTGGCTGTGTCGGGGTTCAGCACTGTGAAATATATGAATGCCATCAGAGGCAATGCTATTGACCAGAAGACTAATGGAGGAAGTATGCGTCCTATGCGTTTCCTGTAGAACAGGTCAATGGTTGTCCCCGGTTTTATCGGCAGTAACAGCACTGCTGTCATCATTGCAAAAAGCGGTACACAGGGGCGCGCAATGCTGCCGGCGAATACTCCGGTGAGAAACATTCCGCGGTTAGCGTCGAAATGTGCAACGAATGGATCGCAACAGTGTGCAAACACAACCAGCCCGCAGGCAATGACACGCAAAAGGTCTATCCAGCCGACGTTATGTTTGTTGTTTGCTGTCATTGTTTGAAGTATTATATTCCACATACTGCAAATTTATACTAAAAATATTGTCAATACAAATAAAAAAGCAATGCTCACCATGGTGAGCATTGCTGTATAATATCCTATTTTATGGATTAGAAACGGAAGTCAACACCTACAGTTGCATTGTGTGTCTTGCGGATGTAGCTTGAACCGTTTAATCTGTTGGTATCGTGTGCGTAGTTTGCATAGCAGTAACCGATGTTTAGGTCAATGTTCTCGTTGATACTGTACTTCGCACCAAGACCTGTCATGAACGAGTCGTTAATGAAGCTGAGGTCGCTTGTGTACTTGTCTGTGATACCGAAATCGCTATACTGTATACCTGCCGAGAGGAGGAGGTTCTTTGTTACATTAAACTCGACACCTGCCAAAAGCTCGTATGTGTTGCGGTCGAGGTTTACGTTGTTGTCTGCACCACCAAGAAGTGACTCCACCTTTGCATCTTTGTCAAAATAGTATGTTGCACCTACCATAGCTTTGAACCAAGATGTTGCCTGCCATGAACCTGCGAGTGAAAGCATTGCAGGAGCATCGCTGCGCAATGTCTGACCGTCCTGAAGTGTTGCAAGTGCTGCAAGTGCCGGCATTGACTGTGCGAGAACACCGATTTTTCCGTCGAGGTTACCGTCTCCACCTAGCATAGGAGCTAATATTTCGCTCTCAAATTTGTCGGTTTCGTTCTCAATATTTGTAACAGCACGGAATTCATACTTTGCAGCAAAGTTGAAGTTGCCGATCTTGTAGTCAACTCCAATTACAGGAGCGAAAGCTATACCTGTCTGTGTTAGGTCGAGGTTGAGAAGTTTGCCTACTGCACCGGCTTGTGGGTGTACAGCAGTAATGGCACCTGAATAGTTTGCACTTGTGTAGTTACCACGTACACCTGCATAAACAGACCAGTTGTCCGAAATTTTATAAGCAGCACCAAGTTGGAGTGCGAATACATACTGTGTAGATTCAAAAGCAGATGTAGCGTTAAGACCTTGAGCTGCTACCAGGCCTCCACCCATTGCGTCAAATGCGGGAAGACCGTCGTTGAATTGTGCGTTACCGCCACCACCGGGGATTCCGAAGAAACCGCTGAATGTCCAGTCGCCGGTCTTGTAAGCAGCGAAAACAGTAGGCATACAGGGAACATAAACTTCTCCTTTGTACGACTTGTTAGTGAGGGCGCTGTTTACGTCACGGTCTTGCCATATCATCTGCCAGTTTGCAGAGAGTGCCCAACCTTCATTAAAGAAAGCTGTACCGGCAGGGTTGAAGTAGATAGCATCTGTCTCAAGCGAAGCATAACGCATAGGGTTGCGTACAAATGCAGAGTGCTGGTTTGTGTTTGTCAAAAGACCACCTGCAAATGTTGAAAGTGCAAGCGATGCAATTGCGATAGTTGAGAAAAATCTTTTCATAATAATGTTAATTAAATGAATATTCAATCTTTATTATTCTCTTGTTTTATTTTGTTGCACAAAAGTATGTTGTTTGTGCAAATTGTAGAAGAAAAAGATTCTTTTTAACTTTTTAAACGTATGTTTTGAAATGTTGTTGTACTTAATGTACCCCCGTTTAAGTCCTATAATGTATTTATACGACAAAAGTCTGCACGCGTGCAGACTTTTGTCGTATAAATACATTATAGGACTTAAACGGGGGTACATTAAGTACAACAACATTTCA
>JAEIGA010001604.1_pt1 | contig 35472 bp, 46 predicted proteins | sample 9270691 | NCBI WGS metagenome assembly JAEIGA01 (sample SAMN17057246, study PRJNA624740) | gut metagenome | biome: biome; isolation source: fecal sample | host: Bos grunniens | place: China: Xizang | collected 2019
AAGAAGAACCGTGTTCCCACCATCAACGGCAAGTATTACTGTGTCATCAGCCCTTCCGTTGCCTACGACCTGCGTAAGAGCAAGGACTGGATTGAGGCACACAAGTATGCTGCTACTTCCGAGATCTTCAATGGTGAGATCGGTGAGCTGCATGGCTGCCGCTTCATCGAAAATGTCTTCGCTCCCATCCTGAGCGGTAACTACAAGAACAAGGCCGGTTCTGTGACCTACGCCACCTACTTCTTCGGCAAGGAGGCCTTCGGCATCATCGATCCTGAGGGCGGCGCACTGGAGATGATCGTCAAGGACAAGTCCCAGGTCGGCGGTCCTCTGAACCAGTTCAGCACCATCGGTTACAAGTTCGAAACCAACGGTGCCACCATCCTGTATCCTGAGCGTGTGCTGCGTGTCATGAGCTGCTCCAGCTTCAGCGCAACTGACGCAGCAAACTAAATCCATATCTTATGGGGGCAAGGCGAAAGCCCTGCCCCCTAACTTTTTAGGAGGATAAACCAAAATGGCTAACAACGAAAACAAGACTTCCATGCCTGCTGAGGCCCGTGTAGAGGTCTTTATTCCCAAGGGCTACGCAAACGATGAACCGAACCTGTTTGTCAGTGTCAACGGTGTCAACTATCTGCTTCCCAAGGGCAAGAAGTCCATGGTACCTGCCCATGTGGCTGCTGAGATCGAGAGATCCAAGAAGGCACAGGAAAAGATGGACGAGAACATCGAACAGATGCTGGAAGCATCCAAATAACAAAAGGGGGGCTTCAGCAGCTCCCCTTTTTACGATAGGAGTGAAGTCAAATGACAATTGCTGAAGTAATTTCCAAGGTAGATGCCTTGAAGCCAAACACCTATACCACAGAGGACAAGATCGGTTGGCTTTCCACACTGGACAAAAGGGTGAAAAACAAGATCATCAATGCCCACGAAAGTCAAAATCCGGTTTATTTCTATGGGTATGAAAGCGATGTCGATCAGGAAACGATCCTTTTGGTACCGCCACCTTATGACGAGATGTATTTGCGTTGGCTGGAAGCGCAGATCGATTACTACAACAGCGAAAATGCCAGATATAACAATTCCATTATGTTGTTTAACGGCATCTATGATGACTACAAGCGTCACTACACGAGAACTCGTATGCCTGTCAGCAAAGGCAGCAGATTCATTTTCTGATAAGGAGGAATACGCATGGAGTACCCTACTCTACAAGTGTTGGCAAAATCCAGACAGATGACAGATGCCTTCCTGGGCTATAACCACAATTTGCGGATCTCCGACGGCGAGTTTTACGAAATGGAAAACATGACCTCTGACTACTACCCGGTGCTTGCACCAAGAAAGCAGCGAGGAGTTCACAGAGATGGTGTTGACGCAAGAGCCATTATTGGAAAGGATCTGACTGCGCCGACCTTTCCTGTGGACGAACTGTTAACTGACGAGCTGTTCTATATCGATGGCAGTGCAATCGTTATTAACGGAGAGCGGTACGATGTTGGGCTTAACGATGAGCCAAAACAGCTTACCATTATGGGCAACTACATTATCATCATGCCTGACAAACGGTATGTTGATACAACAAGTTGGGATGACCAATGGGACGAGGGTTATTATAACGGTGGTTGTCCCCATATTGAGCAGGAGACCATAACAACAGAAAAGGTGTCCTTTTCTTTGTGTACCCTCACAGGAGAAGAGTATGGAAATCTGAACCCCGGTGTGAAACCGTCAGAAACAGACGGAGCAACATGGTTCGACACTTCTTCTACGCCGCCTGTGCTGAAGAAGTACTCTGCTGACCAAAAAATGTGGGTGAGCATTCCAACCACATATGTAAAGATCTCCTCCATTGGAATTGGTATGGGTTTCAAGCAGTATGATGGCGTTGAAATCAATGGCATCGTGCTTCAGGGTTGGAATAAACTGAATGGTCATCACATTTTGTTTGGATGCAACCCAAACGAGATCATCATCCGTGGAATCCCATACGGTTTTGGCGATGATGTTGCCTATGAACAGGAAGAATCCATGACGATCTCCAGGAAAATGCCGGAGATGGATTTTGTTGTTGAGGCAGGAAACCGCTTGTGGGGATGTAAGTATGGCCTAAACAAAAGGGGAGACTTTGTAAACGAGATCTACGCAAGTAAACTGGGTGACTTCACAAACTGGAACTGCTACATGGGCATTTCCACAGACAGCTACGCAGTTTCCTGCGGCACTGACGGTCCGTTTACCGGAGCTGTTTCTTACATGGGTCAGCCTATCTTCTTCAAAGAGAACTGTATGCACAAGGTGTTTGGTGATCAGCCGGCTAATTTCCGGGTTCAGACAACTGCCTGCCGTGGCGTGCAAAAAGGAAGTCACAAAAGCCTCGCTATCGTCAACGATGTGATTTATTACAAGTCAGACAATGCCGTGTGCGCTTTCGATGGGTCTTTGCCTGTAGAAGTGTCCAAGGCTCTTGGCGATGTCCGATACAGTGATGCTGTAGCCTGTGCCTATGGCAACAAGTACTACATCAACATGAAAATGGAGCGAGCTATGCACCATTTGTTTGTATATGACACGATGAAAGGCTTGTGGCACAGAGAGGACAGCATTCAGCTGGACGATATGTGTTCGTATGGTGGAGAGATATACGCAATCGAGCATGGTAAAAACCGCATCATTACATTGCTTGGCTCCGGTACGAAAGACGAAGCGCCGGTTCCGTGGTCGGTGGAGACCGGTATTATTGGTCTAGACCTTCCGGATATGAAGTACATCTCTAAGATGCAGATTCGTATGTCTTTGGATGCAGGAACAACGGTGGATGTCAGCATCCTATACGACTCTGTCGAAGACTGGGAGCATTTGTTCCATATGACGGCAACCAGCCTTAGAAGTTTTGTTTTGCCAATCCTACCCAGACGGTGCGATCATTTCCGCCTCCGCATCGAGGGAGTCGGACCTGGCGAGATATACTCTATCACCAAAACTATCGAGCAGGGAAGTGATGTGTCATGAGCATGAATTTCCGATACCCAAACATCACAGGCGGCTCCGACAAGGAACAGCTTGAGCAGATGAAGCGATATCTGAGGCAGCTTGTGGATCAGCTCAACTATGCCTTTTCCATAATTCGTACAGAGGAAGACACTACAGAGAAAGTACTTCTTACAGAAGAGGAAATGGCGCAAATACTACAGAAATTGCCTTCAGAAAACGAAGTGACCCAATCAATAAGGAGGTACACCAATGAGCAACAATAAGTATGGCGGCAAGGGGTACGAAGAAAAGTATCTCAAAAACGAAGTGATGGATGATGAATACGCCGCAGGTCCAAAAGAGCAAAAACCTTTACCGATCAAAAAGCCGCATAGTGAAGGCAACGAAACGGTCAATGGAACCGCAAGCAACGGAAATGCTGTCGGAAACAACATCTTGAACGCATGGAACCCAATGACAGATCCTATCGTCCAGCAGGCTAATGCATTGCTGCAGCAACATATGGCAAGTCCTGTAGGTGAATACAGGCCTGTGTGGTTGGATGAGGCAGATTCGTACCTCCAAAAGTACCGGAATAGAGGCCCGTTCTCTTATGACTTCAATTCCGATGCTCTGTACAACCAATACAAGGATCAGTATATCCAGCAGGGTCAAATGGCAATGATGGATACGATGGGGCAGGCTTCGGCTTTGACTGGCGGCTATGGAAACTCCTATGCGCAGACTGTTGGTCAGCAGGCCTATAATCAGTATTTGGGTCAACTGAATACTGTAATCCCGGATCTGTATGGCATGGCTTATGACCAATACCTCCAGGAGGGCAACGATCTGCTCAATATGTATGGTCTCTACATGGACCGGGAAAATCTTGCCTACGGCCAGCATCAGGATAAGCTGAACAACTGGTACAAACAGCTGGGAAATCTCACAGACAGCTACAATTCTGCCGTTAACCAGTATCTGGGTGGCGATAATGACAAAGAAGTCACTTACGCATCCCTTGATTATGAGCAACAGGAAATGTGGGGCAAGGAGTTTGAAAGAGCAGTATCCGGTGGAAACATCAATGATGTGGACGATATTGCCGACCGGATGGTGGACGCCGGATTTGATCCGCAGATAGTTGCAAGATGGAGAGACAAATACGCAAAGATGATCACTGGAAATGCAAATTCTGTGGTTGCGGACAAACCTACTTTCGGAGACCCCGGTGTTCGTGACAAACTGTCCTGGGATATGAAATAACAAAGGAGGGAATCTAATGGCAGGTAAAAGCTGGCGTGATTATTCTACAGACGAAACAGTCAAAAAAGAATCAAGCAGCAAAAAAACTGGCTCTTGGAGAGATTACTCCACAACCAAGTCGGCTGCCAGCAAGAAATCGTCCGGTGGATGGAGAGAATACAGCGAGTTCGACACCACAAGTGCGACATCAAATAGTGTCGCAAACAAAGTGAATGCCTGGCTCAAAAACCACAACAGTTATCTGTCCGACTATCGGTCTCGCTATTCCGGCAGAAAGTACAGTTACGAGGATTCCTATGTGAACGATTCTGAAAACTGGCTCAATTCTGTTACGCAGAAAATGAATGATCTTGAAACGGAAAGACAGGACATTCTTTCCTACATTGATCAGAACAGAGACTACCTTGATGCCAAGTGGCTGGATGACATCCTTAACACGCTTGCCGCCAGCAGGGAAAGCCAGATCCAAATTCGCAATGCTGCATATAAGGATAACGAGTGGTGGCAAAGCTTTGGTAAAGACGAAGATCTGCTGAAAAAATACGGTTCTGCGGAAGAGGTGTACAAGTACTTCCAGAGAGACAGTGGGTATAGAGAGAAGTACGGTGGTCAGACCTATGATGAACTTTCCAAGATCATCGACACCATAGGAGACGGCGAAGAAAAAGAATGGCTTGGTTCTTATGCTTCTCGTGTTGACTATGACGAGAAAAGCAAATTTGACATGGATGCCGGTACGAGAGAAATTGAGAGCCTTGAGGCGCAGAGGGAAGCTCTTATCCAGGAGCTTGATGCCGCAGACGCTTCCATTGGCACGGCCAATGTGGACAGAGCGGCTATGGATCTCGTGAAAAGGATCGAGGAGATCGAGAACCAAATCAAACAGAAAAAGCTGTACATGAAACAAGCAGGCCGTATTCAGGATGCTATCACGCTTGCAGGTGTGGCTGATGAGTCGTCCAAGAATTATGACCCGGAATTTGGCAAGTATTCTGTCTATGTTGATGATGGAAAAACCCCATTTATTCCTGATTACAAAGATGTGATTTACGATATTGTCAACAACAATGCGGACACATCGAAGGTCGCAAACGGCCAAGCGTGGAAGAAGATCACAGGCTCTGAAAAGGACAAGATAAACGCAGTAAAGTACATGAGCGAAGATGAAAAAGCTTTGTACAATTACTACTACGCCAAGCATGGCTATGACGCTGCAGAAAAGTATCTTGAAAGCATCATGGATCGGCTGGATGCTCGTCAAGGCGAGTCGTTATTTAATCCTATTGAGGATAAGTGGCCTCTTGAGATGTTGTTTGGCGTTGTGGCTGGCGTAGATCAGGCAAACTCTGGTCTGCAAAGTTTGTTCAGCAACAAGGAATATATTCCAACATCGCCTGTTCAGTATGCATCTGGCATGGTGCGAGAAGACCTGGGAGATGTTGGATTTAAGCTTCCTGATTGGATGGGCGGCGCATCACTTGGGCAGGGCCTTTATGACATCACCACTACAACAGCAAACATGGCACCCTCCATTTTGGCATCTTCTGTGGCAAACATGATCCTTCCTGGATCGGGTGCGGTAGTTGGTGGCACTTTGATGGGAGCTTCTGCTGCCGGCAATGCATATCAGGAAGCACTGAACATGGGTTACGAAAAGGGCCAGGCAAGAACATATTCTACCCTGGTAGGTGCGTCTGAAGCAGGCCTTCAGTACCTTTTGGGTGGTATTGGAAAACTTGGTGGCAAACTGTCCGGCAGGGCAGCTACCAGCCTTGCTTCCAAGTTCGACAATGCATTTGCTCGTTTGGCGGTTCAGTATGGAACAAACATACTGTCTGAGGGTGGCGAAGAATATCTGCAGGAGATCCTGACACCTATCTTCAAAAACCTTGCTCTTGGTACAGACGAAGAGATCAGCCTCATTTCCGAAGATGCTATCTATTCCTTCCTGCTTGGTGCTCTGTCCGCAGGCTTTATGGAAGGTACAGGCATTTCCAGTGAGAATGGCAAGGGCTTGATTGGCAATTTGATCGATATGTCCTCCAAGAACGAAGCCAATATCCAGGCTGCCACACAGTATGGTGATTACACGCAAGAGCTGATCCAAGAGGGATTGCAGAGTGACCCCAACAGTGAGAGCTATCAGCTTGCAAAAATGTTCCAGCGCAAGACAGGCAACGGCAAAAGCATGACCGGCTACGAGATCCGGCAGCAAGTGGCCGCCAATGAATCGCAGTTTGCTGTTGAAGATTACAACACTGCGGTGAACGAGGCTAAGACACGGCTGACAAAACTGGGTGAAACCAAGGATGTTGACAAGGTTGCAAAGTTGGTTGCCAAACGAGCTACAGGGCAGGAGCTGACTCGTGCAGAGAAAAGCACTCTTGCAAGAAGTCAGTTTGGTGCGAAGATCGCCAAGGAGATGACTACTCCTACCGTGGAGACCGAAAGCGGCACAAAGGCGTACAATGCGAAGTATAAGTCTCTAGAGGAAAGAATCAACGAAGACGAAGATGCCAACATCAAGGAAATTCAGACTTCGGATGACTCCAAGGCTTATGCTTCCGAAGCCGTAGCTAAGATTGAAAATATCACTCCGGCAGCGGCTTCCGCCATCATGCACGATCTTGACTTCACAAAGCCTATTGGCGCACAGCTCAACGGCATTGACGAGGCCTACACCTACGGCTACCACGGCTACTCCGTGGAGGATCTCAAAGCAGGCAATTTCACTCCCAATTTGTCCGATGAGCAGATGATGAGTGCCTATAAGCTGGGTCAGTCTGCACGGAAGATCAGTGACACCGATGCCGACGCACCGGTGGTGAAGATGCGCACCGCTGCTGAGGCAAAGCTGACGGCTGAGCAGAAGACTGCACAGCAGAAGGCCCGTATTGAGTCCAATGATGTTGAGGTCTACTACATCAGCAAGAAAGACGGCAAGTCCACCAAGTTCACCGGCAAGTATGACCCTAAGAGAATGGCTGCGGTCAACACCGCCAAGTTCCTCTCCAAGCTGGGCATCGGTGGCAAGTACTACTTCTACGAGTCGTATGTCAATGCCAATGATGAGCGAGTCTACAAGGATGCCAATGGTATCGAGAAGAAAGCACCCAATGGTATGTACATGGAGAACGGTGCCATCTGGATCGACCTGAACGCAGGCAATGACGGAGAGGGTACTGCGCTGTTCACCTTGGGTCACGAGCTGACTCACTTTGTCAAGGCTCAGTCCAAGAAGCAGTTCAAGACCCTTGGTGACCTTGTCAAAGAGGCATTTGACAAGACCGATCTGTCCATGCATAAGAGAGTGCTGGCAAAGCAGACATTCCTGGAGTTTGTGCGAATGGATGAAGATGGCAACAAGGTGTCAGTTTCCTATGACGAGGCCTACGAAGAAGTTGTGGCAGACGCTATGTCCACCATGCTCACCGATGGCAGCTTCCATGAGAAGATCATGGAAATCAAGGTCAAAGACAAGGGGCTGTTCAACACCATCAAGCGGTTCTTCGATAAGATGATCGCCAAGTTCAAGAAAGTCTACGAGGAGCTTACCCCGGACCAGAGAGATGCACGAGACATCCGTGAGATGAAGGATATGTTCGACCGCATCCAGACAGCCTTTGCTGAGGCGCTGGTTGAGGCGAGTGACAACTTCCAGGCACTGGCACAGGCTGGCATCGCAGTAAATGAGAAGACCGACTCCGGCTCTCTTGAGTCCGTGAGATATGTGCTGAATGACGCTGACCGCAAGAAGACAGCCAAGGCACTGGCCGAACGATTCAAGGTGACCGAAAAAGAGGCTGTGGAATGGCTGAAATCGGAGACATCTCTGGCAAGCCTTATTCTCAATCCTAAGTATTCTCCTTTCCTGGATTACGAGGCTGACCCCAACGAGGTTGCAATCAAGCAGAACTCCGACTATCCTCAGGGTACCGTGGACTTCTCCAACATCTGCAAGAAGAGAAGAGAGTTCACACAGGTCATGAACCGCATCCTGCGGAACTTCCCCAACCATGTGTTTGCAGCTACGGATCTTGCTAAGATCAGAACCATCATGGGTGAGGAGGGCATGACCCTTCCTTGCGGCATCTGTTATGTGGAAGACCGCAGACAGCTCGATACCATCGTGGCACAGGACTTTATCGATGGCTTGAAGCTATACAGAGAAGGCAGCAAGACAAGACCCGATGGTAAGCCTTTCAATACTAACCAGCTCAAGGGTCTGCAACTCACCGATGGGGATACCTATGTACCTACCATCTATGAACTGGTTTCTCTGGAAGGCAGAAACAATTTGAAGGCCAAAAATCCCAATATGGAAGCCGCTTGGGTTAGGTACAACAATGCCAGAGGTATGCAGGCAGTTAGACTGCTGACCAATGAGGCTGAGTACAAGAGACAGATCCTCAAGTATTCTCCGAAGACCGTGCAGTCCAAGAATGACCATGGTGGACTGAGAATCTACTCCTTCTCTGATGCTGAGATGTTCCATCTCATCGATATCATCCAGGTCATCACCGATAGTGCTGCTGTTGGCTTGTGCATTCAGGGCTACACCAAGGTCAACGAGTATGCCAAGGCCGTGAAGGATACCGGTGAGAAGCTGAACAGATCCCTCATACCCAAGGGTGACCTTGGCTACCACATGGAAAATGGCAAGGTGGTTCTGGACTATGACACCGTAGAAGGCATTGATATCTACAGCGAGGATTTCTTTGACAACAGGGATAACCCGGATGTAGGTAACATCACCATCGGTATCAATGATGTGCAGATTAGAGCTGCCATGGTCAGTGACTTTGTTGACCAGATCATTCCTTTCCATACCGGACAGAGCGAGGAAGTGCTTGGTGAAAAGGGCATCGCTGCGTGGGATAACTACAAGGACTACCAGACGGAAAAAGATATTGAGACCGGCAAAACCTCCAGCCATCAGGTCAATATCTATACCGAGGTGTTCCAGGCGGCTGAGAAAGAGGGCAAACCCATCCGGAACAAGAGACAGTTTGTGGAGAAGTTCCTTCAGGTTTGTAAGGAGAACGGTCTTCAGCCTCGATTCTCCCAGTTCCTCAATGTCGATTCCAATGGTGACTATGTCTACACCGAAGGCTACCACAAATTACTTGTGGACTTTAAGACTTTCGCTCAGACAGAGGTTGGCGAGTACCTGCCTCAAATGCCTGTCAAGCCGTTCTTTGACAATGGCTATATCACTGGCCTGCTTGAGACCTATGTGAAGGAACAACAGGTCAAGGATGCGGAAGTGGCAGAGCAGATGCCGAAGGTCATCGAGCGCATCACCAATGAGATCGTCAAGCCGGGTGAGAAGCACTCCGATCGAAAAGCTCCCAAGACCTTCAAGGACGGCCAAAATGCAAATGGCGTGTTTGTCGCAAATGCGCTGATAGATCTCGCAGATTCTAACGGTAAATGGTGGACAGGAAGATATAATCATGATATATTAAGCATGAGCAAAAGCGATGACACCGAGTTCCGTCAGTTCTATCAGGAAATCGAGAAACGCACGAAGGACATGGAGGATTACGGAGAGCAGAAGCAGACCGTAGACGATTCCTTTACCGTTCAGGATGGAAAAGGAAAGGAATACATTTACCACGTCGAGCTGGATGGATATATGCACGGTGTTGTCCTGGAGAAGATCGACAAAGCAAAATACGAAGCCGCACTACAGCGAGAGACCAAAGGAGGAACAAATGGAAAATCCCTTGCAGATATTAAGAGACGCACTGGAGCTAATCGGGCTGAAATGGGACGATATCGTGCTGGTGATGGCTGGAATCGAGCATCCGATGGCAATTCTGGACATGGCGGATTGGGTGGCAGATCACCCAAAAGCGACATGGCAGGAAATGATGGGAGAGAAAACCAGGTTAATCAAGCAGTACCAGCTGTAACCGCAGCCAACCAGGTGAAGAAGTCAGATCGTGGTCTTCCATCTATGGATGCATACGATGGTAAAATGCCTACCAAGCGTGAACTTTGGGATGATATTTCCAAGATTTCGCTTAGCATTCATTCTGAGGAACTTGACCTCAGAGGAGCAGAGCGAAACGGTTCTATGGATCGAATCAAAAGTATTCGTAGCAGACTTGCTGACATCCAAGAGAGATATATCGAATATGGAGAGTATCTGCTCCAAAACTACGATAAATACTCCCTTGCGGATATTAGAAGTCTTAGCAAGGTACTTCGCCTATATGAAGGCTTTAGTAAAGGTGAAGCTTATACCATTGAGAGGTTCAAGGCGGATTTGACCGCAAAGATTTCTGCGTATCGCAAAGACATCGCAGAGGTAACGCACGAAAAAGTCAATAAGATGCCTCTCACTGAAGAAAATGCTGGCGAAGAAACCACCGTCCCAAAAACCAAAGAGCATCTGGTGTTAAAGTTGCGTGAACTCCATCAGGAGATTGGTAACAGAAACTATAGCATGAACAATACTGCCCAGTATGTGACCGGCGTTGATAAGCTGTGGGGTCAGCTTGAGCGCAGAGAAATAACCGTACAGCAATACGAAGAGCAGCTGAGCAATAGATCGCCATACTATAGAGAACTTCTTGAGCAGAACCGAACCTTGGAAAAAGAGTTCGATAAACTCGTGAAAGAGCTTGAAAACCTTGAGGGCAAACCATGGAAGCAACTTCGTAGAGATGTTCTTTATCGCTACTCCGAACGAGGCGAAGGTGCATCCAACCGTGACTTCCCCAGCAACGCAGAAGACATTGCGAAAGAATACTTCGGCACAACCAAGAAGTGGTCTGAGACTGGATGGCTGCTGCGAGACGGAACGCAGCTCGACTTTTCTGGTAGGCACTGGGAACGAGATCCTGAAAATGAAATTGACCTTGGCGAGTCTTACTATAGTGGGAAAAGAAATATGGAACACTATGAGATCGCAGAGGCTTTCCCGGAGCTTCGTGAATTTTCCGGAATGGAATACAGAGGTGAGCATCTCGACAGATTCCAGAACCGTGGCAACATCCGTATCGTAGGAAAAGGTATCGTAGCCATTGAAAAGATGCCCACGGATGAGCAGTTCGAAAAACTTCATAGTTATTTCAGAGAGAACATTGACCGGGGCATTGTTGTAGGCATTGGCCGTGACGGCATGAACTTCAATGCAGGAACCAATCCTTCGATTATTGTCGAAGGTATCAGGGACTACTTCTCTCGCAACAGGAGAAATCAAAGCGAACTGATGCGATTCCATACAATGTTCTCTGACCGTGACATCGAATCTGTCTCCAACCGCCACCTGCTTGCAAATGCCTTTGAGGGCATCACCAAGAGCAGTATCGAGTACAAGCTAATCCAGCAGTACAAGAGCCACATCAAGGAGCTGAACGAGCTGGAGGCAAAGCTGAGTGACCTGAATGCCGAGATTCGCAAGATTCGATTTGGCACCGAGGGAGCAAGGGACTCTCAAAGGCTTGCACAGCTTGAGAGTGAGGCGAAAGAGGTAGCCAAGGAAATCAATCGCTACGATAAGAGACTCCTCTCTTTGGAAGCATCTGAGCCTCTCCGTAAGGTTATCGAGCGAGAGCGGAAGAAGGAAGCTCAGAAGACCAAGGCTCATGTGGAGGAGATCCAGCAAAACAAGAAGGTAAGAGCGGAGCAGGCCGAGCTTCGGCACAAAATCCGCAAGACCATCCGTGACCTGGACAAGATCCTCAAGCATGGTAACAAGCAGAAGAATGTCAAGGAAGACCTTCAGCCGGTTGTAACCAAAGCACTCAAGGCAGCGGACATCCTTTTCACCGACAACTACGGCACCTACGATATGCTCCGTAATGGCATTGGTGCTGACTTGAGTGATGCTGAGGAGGCGCTGGTGAAGACCTGCACCAAAATGCTCAAAGACCTGGAAAAGATGCCTACCGATGGCTATGAGAACTGGCAGGCTCGTCAGGAGGCTGAGAACAGGCTCAAGACCAAGATGAGCAAGCTGAAGGATGTTTTCGCTCGTGAGCGTAAGCGGCTGAACAACACCACGGTGTCCAGTATCCTTGGTGAACTGGCTGATGCCTACGCAAGCCTTGAGAAGTCCGAGCAGAGCTATGTTCAGGGGGCATACACCGAGGCTGTGCATAACTTCCTCAAGGACCTCCAGAGCGAGGTCGGCGGCACTATCGTAAAGGACATGACCAAGGATCAGCTTGAGTCCGTCTACGCTGCGTACAAGATGGTTCTCACTACGGTGCGCAAGGCAAACCAGATGTTCAATGAGGAGCTGAAGCAGAGCCGTGAGCAGCTTGGCAATGCTGTTATCCAGGAAGTCAGAAATGCCGGCGGTGTCCATGGTCTTTGGACAAAGGCAGAACTTGCCGCAAGCAGGGCTGACTGGAACAACATGAAGCCTGTATGGGTAGCTAATCGCATTGGTTCGGAAACCTTCGGCAAGCTGATGAACGGCTTGTTCAAAGGCCAGTACAACTTCGCTGTGGACATCGATGAGGCAAAGCGGTTTAAGCTTGAGATGGACAAAAAGTACAAGCCTAGAAACTGGGATGCTGAGAAGCAGTACAAATTTGAGTCCTCTACCGGCAAGGAGTTCAGCCTCAGCCTCCAGCAGATCATGAGCGTGTACGCATTCTCCAAGAGAGAGCAGTCCTACAGCCACTTGCTGAATGGCGGCTTCGTCTTTGAGAGCAACTCTACAGTGGTGGTTGACAAGAAGGGCATCAAGCGGACCTATCTCCATGACGGTGCCACCTCCTACAAGCTGAACGAAGCCACACTTAACGAGATCATCAACTCCCTTACCAAAGAGCAAAAGGCTTATGTGGACGAGATGCAGAAGTACCTCTCTGAGGTGATGGGCGAAAAGGGCAACGAGGTGTCCATGCAGCTGTATGGCATCAAGATGTTCAAGGAGCAGTTCTACTTCCCTCTGCGCTCCTCTGGTGCTTACATGGAAAGAGCCAAGGAAGCAGAGATGAAGAAGCAGCAGGGTCAGATCAACTTGGTTAACTCTGGTTTCACCCATGCGGTCAAGCCGGAAGCCAAGAACCCTATAATCCTCTCCGGCTTCTTGGATGTATGGGCAGAGCATTGCAACGAGATGAGTATGTACCACTCCATGGTGCTTCCTATGGAAGACTTCCGCAAAGTGTACAACTACTCCACGGTGCATGACGATAAGGTCGACAGCGCATCTGTCTTCCAAACCATTCAGGATGCATATGGCGATGCGGCCACGGCCTACATTGACCAGCTCTACCGTGAACTGAATGCCGGTGCGACCATTGATCCTCGTGAGACTCCGTTCAAGAAGCTCATCAGCAACTTTAAGAAGACAGCTGTCATGCTGTCCGCTTCGGTTGTAGTTCAGCAGTTCTCCTCTGTCGGTAGAGCCTATGCCGTTATCGATCCTAAGTACTTCATCGGTGCAAAGGTCAACAGCGATACGAATCTCTCCGTGGCAGATGAGATGAGGAAGTATGCTCCTGTTGCCATCATCAAGGAGATGGGTGGCTTCGACACGGGCACGAAGGGCAGCGCAAAGGCCTACATCATGGCTGAGCAGTACGGCAAGGGTGAGCGCATCCAGGGCCTCCTGAAGGACGAGCAGTACCGCTCCGACATCATGGGTTACCTGCCTGCCAAGGCTGACGAAAAGACATGGTGTGCCATCTGGGAAGCCGTAAAGAGAGAGACCAAGGCAACGCATCCGAAGATGGATGTCAAGTCCGAGGAATTCCTCAAGCTGGCAGGTGAGCGGTTCAGCGAGGTCATCGAGAAGACCCAGGTCTATGACTCTGTGCTGGCAAGATCTGCGAATATGCGCTCCAAGACAGGCCTGATGCAGATGGCTACATCCTTTATGGCTGAGCCTACCACCACGGTCAACCTCTTGGAGGATGCGATCCGCAGCGGCAACAAGAAGCACATGGCAATAGCCTTCGGTGCCGTGGCGGTGTCCATCGTTCTGAACAACGCTCTGGCATCCGTTGTGTATGCCATGAGAGATGATGACGAGGACGAGACCTTCATCGAGAAGTACTTCCAGAGCTTCACCTCCGGCATGATCGATGACATCAACCCAATGAGCTACTATCCCTTCCTCAAGGATGTGTGGTCTCTGTTCCAGGGCTACGATGTGGAGAGAGCGGATATGTCCGTCATTGCGGACCTTCGTGATGCTCTCAAGAGAGTGGTCAGCCTGATGGGCAAGGATACCTCCAGTATGGATGACAACGAACTTGCCGCACATCACAAGCAGGTGAACGAGGTCTTCATGGGTCTTCTGGATGCAGGTTGCTCCGTGTTCGGTGTGCCGCTTAAGAATGTCCGCAGGGATGCGAATGGCATCATCAATGCCTTCACTACCATCGGCAAAGACCTCTCCGGCGAGAGAAACACCACATGGCTCAGTTTCTGGGACAAGGTGGGTGCCGCCGCAAAGGACACGATCCCTGGCTTGGCGTGGACGAAGGACAAGGCCAAGACAGACAAGCTCTACGAAGCCATCGTCAGTGGTGACAAGTCTTATTTGGCACGGCTGAAGAGTACCTACAAGACCGACTCTGCCTACCAGAGCGCAGTCCGCAAGGCACTCCGGGAGAATGACTCTCGCATCCATGATGCTGCACAGGCGAAGTACAAGGGCAATGCCGAAGAGTACAAGCGCATCTTCAAGGAGATCCAAAAGGAAGGCAAGTTCAGCTTCGATGACATCATGAGTGCCATCAACAGCGAGGAGTCCAAGATCCGCAACGGCCTGGAGCCTGACAAAGCAACCAGCTCCTACACGGCAAGTGACTTTGTTGAGGCTGTGGCGATGGGCAACGCAGGAGAAGCCAAGGCCATGATGGAAGAGATCATCTCCACCAAGGTAGCTAACGGCAAGACCCAGGAAGAGGCAGAGAAGGAATTCACATCCGATGTTTCAACAAGCGTTGGCGAGGCTTACGCTGCTGGCTTGCTGGATGAGGCAGGAGCGAAGAATATGCTCGTGGACTACGCAGGTAAGGACGAAGAGGAAGCGGCCTCTAAGGTCAGCTACTGGGACTTTAGCAATGCGCATCCTGAGTATGAGCTGAGCGAGTCCAATGTAACGGACTACCAGGAATTTGCTGAGCCTGCCGGAATCGAGCTGGATGTATTTGTCCAGTACATCAACGGCACGAAGAATCTTGCTACCAAGTATGACGAGTGGGGCGATGTTGAGTTGACCAAGAGAGAGCAAGTCCTTGAGGTCATCGACTCCCTGCCACTTACATGGCAGCAGAAAGACGCACTTTACCTGGCAGCAGGCTACTCCGAGAGTAACATCTGGGATGTACCCTGGTAATAATTAAACATGGGTGGCTTCGGGGGTAGAATCCCGGAGCCACCTTTTGTTATCCTTTAACACGACAAAGGGGAATGTTTGAAATTTTTCTATGTTTCAAATAATGCTTTGCTCATGCATTTAAGGGGGTACATAAATGGACGGCATTAAAATTCAGGTGACCGGCAACATTGCAAAGGTTACAGAAAAGCCAAAGCGTATAATTGCCGGCACCATTGGTTTGCCGGTAGAGTTTTTCTTTGACGAGACTTGGGATGACATTGTAAAGACGGCTGTGTTTGTCGCCGGAGAAAATGTGTCTCGTTTAGATGAGATCGATGGAAAAACTACAGTTCCGTGGGAGGTTCTACAAAATCCAGGTCCGTGGTTGTCAATTGGCGTATATGGCGAAAGCTCTGACGGAGAGAAGTCGATCCCCACAACCTGGGCAAATGTTTCCCCAATCTTGTTTGGAACAAGCCTTTCTGGTGATCCGACTGATCCGTCAGCTGCACCAATATGGCAAAAACTCAAAGACGAGATGGAAAATGTCAAAGACTTGGTTGAAGAGGGCTACATTTCCAATGCAAGCATCAACAAAAAAGGAGAACTGGAATTAACATTTCTTGATGGTTCTGTTGTAAATGTTGGCAGAGTGGACGGCGTATCTCCCATCGTTTCCATCACCGAAATCAGCGGCGGCCACCGGGTAACCATCACGGATGAAAACAGCACAAAGACCTTTGATGTGATGAACGGCAAAGATGCGATTGTCAACATTGTAGACAATCTTGGCTCAAGTGACCCTAACGCTGCGCTCAGCGCAAGAATGGGTGGCGTTCTTAAAACCAAAATCGAAGACGATGTTTCCGCACTGAATGAACAGCTGCAGCCGCAGATCAACCAAAGAGTCAAGACCGTCAACGGCGTTGCCCCGGATAAAAACGGCAATGTCAATGTGGAAGGTGGCGGTGGTTCTGGTGCTGGCGTTTACATCGGTAGCACTCAGCCTACGGATGGCTCGCTGTACTGGCTGGACACTTCTGATGGTGTGAATGACGAGCCTGTCAAGTACACCGTTTCCACAATCCTTGAGAATGTGACCATCGACAACACCGCAGAAAGTGTGAACGAGGGTGCTAGTTTTGCGGCAACCTTGACTGTGGGAGATGATTATGTCATTCAGGAAGTTTCCGTTATCATGGGCGGTGTCGATGTGACCAGCGTGGCGTATGTCGGTGACAGCATCTACATCGGCTCTGTTGTCGGTGACATTGTGATTACCGCAACAGCAATCGCAAGAGCCGATACTGGAACGATGTGGAGCATCACCAATAATTTGGCCAATGTAACCAGCGATAACACTGCTCTGTCTGTGGCAGACGGTAATGCGTACACCGCAAACCTGACAGTAGGAAGTGGGTACAAGATTGACTCCGTCACCATCACCATGGGTGGCACAGATGTGACCGCTACAGTTTATGCGGACGGCGTTATCACTATTGCCACCGTGACTGGCGATGTGGTCATCACCGCAACGGCTGTTGTGAAAGACCCGTATCTGGATGATGAAAGCAACATTTACGCAACGAGCGAAACTTCTGTTGGCCTGTATATCGACTATGCGGATGCTGTTGCCAAATTCCCGTCGGACAACATCTATTTGTATTTCAAAGCGCCAGACGCATACAAGACAAAAATCAATGTCGTTGCGTTTAACTACCAGACTGGCAAAATCACCAACGCAACAACCATAGAGGATACTTTTGGCGTTGCCCATTACGACCACAGAAAGGAATCTGGATATGTTGTTCAGGTTTTCAGCCTGTCCAAACTAAAGGATCATTGGGACGGCCGCATTGCGGAAGGTCTTACTACCGATGAGTTGGAGCGCATCTACTTCCAAGTGCCTGTTGCGGCGTGTCTGCCGCTGAAAGTCCTGTACAACTACGCAGAATAACAGGGGGTGACGATATGCCGACATGGAAAAAACTGAATGAAGAAACCGGGAAGTATGAAGCCATCCCCGGTGGCGAGATTATGAGTGCCAACGCCAGCAAAGAGACCCCCACCTTCCCCGAACTGCTTGGTAAGACTGCCATCTTTTTGGGTGACAGCTATACCAAGCAGATGGAGGCAATGCTTAAAGCCATGTGCGCCGACCTGAACATGAGTGCAGATAATCGTGGCATTGTCAGCTCTACCATTACTGGTGACACCGCTGGCAACAGAGGCTATCAGCCTATGTGGAAACGAGCGCAGGCTATTTGCGATGAGTATGTCGCTAACGGCAAAACCGACAGTGTGTCACTTATCGTGTTCATGGGCGGTGCGAATGACGGATTCGGTGTGGAGACATTTCTGGGGACGAGCATCACGGACACCAACAACGAACACATCTACGGCGCAATGCACACCATTCTCAACGCATTCCGCAGGAACTTCTCAAATGCGAAGATCCTTACGGTGTTGCAGCCGTCCAGCTTCAATCGTGATGTGACCACCATTACGGACGATGCCACCGCCGTGGTGCTTGGTTTCCCTGACCTTGCAACCTTGCAGAGCATGGACAACTACCAGTTCTCCAACTATGCCATGTTCCAGAAGGAGCGCATTGTACGAGAGGTCGCAGAGTTCTACAACACCGACATTCTGGATTGTTGCTTCGGCTGGTATTCCGTGATGAGTGAATCCCACCGCACGAAATACTGGAACACAGATAAACTCCACCTGTCCGTGGCTGGTTATGAAGATTTGACTGCCAGAATCAAGGCGAAAATCATTCAAATGTATAGCTAAATAAAAGCACCATCCTCCGGGGTGGTGCTACCAAAAGAGGAGGAGTCACCATGACTACGAAACAGAAGCAGTGCTTGCTGGAATACTTGGGGTACTACACCCCGGAGAACAGCAACAAGGTAAACAATGTGGACGGCATCTGGGGCCCTGCATCCAAGGCCGCAACGGAGAAATTCCAGACGGACTATGCACTGGAGGCCGACGGCGAATTTGGGCCGGACACGGAAAAGCGCATTCTGGAAGTCATCGCCACCGGTGAAAAGCCTGGCGTAGATTGGAAGAAGGTACGGTTCTTCCAGAAGCAGGAGTTCATGTGTAACTGCGGCGGCAAGTATTGCAGCGGCTTCCCTGTTGAGCCTGTTCCTGCGCTGGTGTACACCGCAGACAAGGTACGGCTCTATTTCGGTGAGCCTTGCATTGTCAGCTCCGGCGTAAGATGCAAGCAGCACAACAAGAATGTGGGTGGCGTGGCAACCAGCCGGCACATGACCGGCCGTGCAATGGACTTCCGCATCAGTGGCAAGAAAGCGGCTGAAGTGCTGGAGTATGTGCAGAGCCTGCCGGAAGTGCGGTATGCCTACGCCATTGACAGTAACTATGTCCACATGGATGTGAAGTAAGGAGGATATGCTATGAGCCTGCAGCAGATCTTCTACACCACTGGCGGCGGAGTTTTACTGCTGCTGACGCTGATCCAAATATCCCCTATCAAAATCGACCCATGGACAGCAATCTTTCGTGCAATTGGGCGAGCATTCAACGCCGAGCTTCTGAAAGAGGTTCGAGATGTCCGCTCAACACTGGATAATCACATAAAGGCAGACGATGAGAGAAATGCAGACGAACACCGGGCAAGGATCTTACGGTTTAACAACGAACTTATCCGGGAGATCCCTCACACAAAAGAGGAGTTTATCGATGTTCTTGCGGATATCGATTACTACGAATCTTACTGCCGAGATCATCCTGATTACAAGAACAACCGAGCTGTGTTTGCCATTGCCAACATTGGCAAGAGCTACACAGAGCGATTGGAAAAACATGATTTCTTAACCTAACGCAAACAACTGAAAGGAGCATAAACTATGGACTTCGGCATTGCAACTGTTGCAGCCATTACCGCACTGGTGTACATCATCGGTCTTGGCATCAAGGCAACCAAACTGGACAACAAGTGGATTCCTGTGATCTGCGGCGTGTCCGGCATCATTCTGGGCATCGTGGCGCTGTACACTGGTGTCCCGGATTTCCCTGCAACCGATGCGCTTACCGCTGCCGCCGTGGGCGGCGCATCCGGTCTGGCCGCTACTGGCATCGATCAGGTTGTCAAGCAGTTCAAAAACTGACACCTTATCGACCTGCAAGGCAGAAGAAGTGTTTGCATGAATGACATCATTTGGAATAAGGTTATTCTGAATGAGTTTATTGATCTTGCCTGCCTGACAGAAACGGAGGAAAAGATACTGAGAACAAGGATTGATGGATGGAGCAGAGTCCAGCAATCCATGGCATTTAACCTGAGTGTGTCTACTGTAGATTGCATTATACGCACAATCCGGCAGAAATACGATATGGTTCAGCCATTCAGTGACATTCTTCCCAAAAGACGAGGGAAGTAGTTTTCCTGTAGTTTCTATAAAAAAAGCCGACAGTTAAACGAGAGTTTAGCTGTCGGTTTTTTTGCTATGTTAATAGCAGACCAAGGTCACCTTGGTACTACATTAACAGGAGGAAATAATCATGGTAGAAGTTGAAAAGGACTACGCTTCCAAGGGCGTAGCTGGTGCCGGACTTGGCTTAGGCATCGCTGGTACTGCGCTTGGCCTGCTGCAGAACGGCAGCCTGGGCGGCATTCTGGGCGGCTGGGGCAACGGCTACAACGGCAACAACTGGGGTGCAGGGGTATGTCATGAGAATATGCCCATCAACCGCTACGAGGCCGGTTTGCAGGCAGCCATCGCAGCCAAGGACTCTCAGATCGCACTGAGAGATGCCAACACCTACAACGATCAGAAGCTTCTGGAGGTCTACAAGTATTTCGATGGTCAGCTGCGTGATGTCCGTGACACTCTGTGTGAACAGGCCGTCACCAACCAGAAGACCGCCGACAGCTTTGCTCTGGCTGCTGCCGATCTGGCTGCAACCAAGCGTGAGCTGCATGACCGCATCCAGTTGGAAGCTGAGCGCCGGTGCTGCGCAGACAATGCCATCGTCAACTACGCAAACGCAACCTTCTATCCCAAGATGGTTGCCGATGTGACCGTTGGCACCACCACTACCGCACAGACTCTCTACAATCCTATTCCGGATTGTGGCTGCTGCGGCAAGTGACGCACAGACCCCAAGGGGGCGGAAAACCGCCCCCAACTTTACTATCACGGAGGTAACATATGGTAACCATTGAACAGGTGCAAAGAGGCTTTACCCGGTTTGTGGACGGACACATCACTGCTGCTTTTGACGGCTGGCAAAGGGCTGTCGTAGGAGGCGCTGCAGGTCTGCTGGCGGCCAATTTCCCTAAGCTGGTGAAAACATACGGCAGCCATCCCATGGTGGCGGCGCTTGGCGTGTGGGACGCAGAGACCGGCCATATCGATATTGATTCTCTTTACAACGCATTTGTTCCCCAACTGGGCATGGACAAGATCCCTGTGACCATCCCAAAGGTTGGAACAATTAAACTGGGCAGGGACGAGTTCGATGCCCTGCTCCGCTACATTAAGGAGGCATAACATGAAACTTATCAAAGAATTAGAAGAGCTGATCGAGGACGAAGTTCACGATGTGAAGAAGTACGCCAAGATGGCGGTGGAACTGAAAGCTGACCACCCACAGCTCGCCCAGGTTTTGTATACGATTTCCGCACAGGAAGAAGGCCATCAGCAAATGCTGCATGGGGAAGTGGTCCGGATCATCGAGCAGTATCGAAGAGAGCACGGTGAGCCGCCTGCTGCCATGATGGCGGTATATGACTATGTGCACAAAAAGCACATTGAGCGCATGGCGGAAGCGAAACGGTACCAGGAAATGTACCGCTCATGAGTGAATTTGGGTAAAAACACTATCGGACCAGTTTGAATGTTGGGGGTCATTCTGGTGGTCATAGGAGAAAATTACTCGAAATTTTAGACAACAAAACCTGCGCAAAAGTTAGAAAAACACCGTATTTCGTGGTGAAATACGGTGTTTTTGGTGGAGATAAGCGGGATCGAACCGCTGACCTCTTGAATGCCATACAAGAAAAAACCATTGCGGCACAAGGGCTTTTTGCTCATTTGGTGGTCATTTGGTGGTCATAGAAAGCTTATTTTTTTGAGCGACTTATTCAATAGGCCGCTCAAAATTATAGATTGTCTGTGATTTTTCTAAGAGACTCCAGGTCTGTGTGGGTGTAATGCGCAGTCATTTCAAACTTACTGTGGCCGATCAGCTTCTGCTTATCCGTGGCCGGTGCGTTCACATTCTTCATAAGCGTGGCGAAGGTGTGCCGGCAGCAGTGGGGCGTGTATATGTGTTCTCCCTCATCGTCAAGGGTATCCATACCAATTGCCTGAAGAGCTGGGTAAAAAATAGTGGATCTAAACTTCTTCGCAGACAGGCTGGTAAATAAGTGCTTATCTTTTCCAAAGTCAGAAAAGAAAGGTTTGATTTTAGGCGAGATCGTGATTGTGCGGTTTTTTCCTGCCTCAGTTTTAACGCCGGTTATGAAATAACCTTCCTCTGCATTGTAGTTGTCTGTCATGGCTCCAAGCATTTCGCTTAGGCGCATACCTGTGTAGCAGAGGACAAGAACATATTTGATATCCGGCACACGATCCACATTGGCCCACATGGTATCTAGCTGTTCCTTGGAGAATGCTGTCTTTTCTGCCTGATCCTCTTTCTTGATGTAGAGGTACTCAGCATAGTTTCTGTCCACAATGTCAAGCTGCATTGCGTAACGCCAGATAGATGTGCCAAGGGCCTTCATGTTCTCCTTGGTTCGTGTTCCGTGAGGGCATTCATCAATGCACTTCTGCATATGCTCTGTGCGGATCTTGGCTACCTCCACATAGTACAGAGGGGAAAAGTATTTGTATGCGGATTTGTAGCAATTGATCGTAGACTGGCTAACCTTCTCTGTGTGACCATCCAGCCATTTTGCATAGAGGTCTTTAAACTTTACATTCATATCCTGCTGCGGCAGATCCTGCTTCAGCTCCGGGATATAGGCTATGGCTTCTTTCTTGGTAGGGAAGCCTCTTTTTTTGCGCTTCCTGCGGACCAGCTTGCCGTCTGCGCCGATGTCCCAACCTATGGTATACTCTGCAATCCACTTTCCGTTGGAATCTTTATAGACGGTTCCATCACCGTGGCCCCTGGTCTTGGCTGACCGCTCCCGGACTTGCTTTGCACCGCACAGGTTGCAGAACTTTGAATCATCCGGTAATTCTTTTTTGCATTTTCTACAGATCATGACTTAGCTCCTATTCAGCGTCTTGTCAATCTAAGTACTTATCAATGATCTTCGCCTTCCGGTCGTTTTCCTTTTTCCAATATGCCACTTCTTCCTGCAAAGCTGCAATTTTTTCGGCAGCGGTGGAATCAAAATCCATATCGCATATATGGTTTGTAGCCGGACCAAGAACTACCTGCTCGACTCGTCTGGCGGTGGCTCGCATAATGTCCTGGTCTTCCCTGGCAGCACGGATCATCTCGATTCGCTTCTGCGATACATCTGCTTTCTCAGCAACATAGGAAATTGTTAAATGAAAGGCATCCATAACATCCCGGATGTACTCGCACCAGTTCTTAAGATCCATATCACGAGTGGGACGGCCACCACACAACACCCGGAACCTAGGACATGACAGACAACGATAGTACGGCTTGGTGGTAGTATCATATTGTTTTTTCATTAGCAACCTCATTTCAGCATTATAAAAGGGTTTCTCCGTAATATTCATAGGTGCTATACCGTAATACAGTGCGGCTTTTTCCTAATAATTTTGCGGTAAAATCCCTTTATGTTACGATGTACTTTTTGGTTTTGAAATGATAGGCTAATACCAGGTCAGGCAAGACCTATCATTCAGCGGTGTGGGGGTAGACAGCTTGGCGGTTTGGCTGCCCCCACATTTCTCAATCTGTTATATATTGCAATATTCTACGGGCCACTCTCAGCTCCTGCTGGGAAACGGATAAGACATGGGTTACTGGTCTTCCGTGACCGATCCCACCATAACGGATTTTATCGATGTGGCATTTAGTTATCGTACAGTTGTCAAGCGTAAGGCACAAGCAGAACTCAACACCACTATATCCCCACATCTCTTTTAGCCGATCTGTTATACCAAACATATCAACGAATTGTGGCTTTTCAATATAATCGGCATTGCAAATGAGGTAGTTATTTCCGTCGTTATGATAGCCTATATTGTTGAAGTGTTCCTGGTTTACGGCTTTGCCAATAAACGGGATGACAATATCTTTTTCTGTTGGTTTTACCATATTGCAACACCTATCCTTTTAAATGACCCACCATGCTAAAACAATGGTGATAACCCATACTGCAAAGCATAAGTCCATGCTAAATTCGTCATTATAGTCTTCCTCTTTTAGTTTCGCATAAACGGCTGTTGGCAAAATTGGAGCTATGGTTAATAAAACTTTCATAATCACCATAGACACATTATGTGGCATCCCCAAATATCTGTGCAAACAAACTGGTATAAGCGTAGCCACACCATAGGAAACTAATGCAAACATACCCCAAAAAAACGCAAACACATAAAGCCGTTTAAAGAAAGTCCCAAAATGAATAGCTACCAATTTTAGCGAGTGGCGAATTGTTTTCTTCATAATTACACCTCCGGTATATTGTGTCCAATATTTTGGACTGCTTGTTTGCTACACTTTTTTTAGAACAGATGTTTGCTGTGCAACGGAATTGTGAAAGGGGCGAGGAACTTATGACAAAGAATGAACAGGAACTTATTGATATGATTCGCAATAGCGAAGACTCACAACAGGCCTTGATGACAGCCGTAGACATTATTTGCTGCTACCTAGCGCAGCTCGGATCATCGCCAGCACAACAGGCTGTTGATCGACCGGAATCTGCCTGAACAATTCCAATACTGCATTTTCACCCTCAGTGAGTTCGATCTCGCTGGGGGTATTCTTTTTGTCTTCATTATCCTCGATTAAATCAGATTTGTTTATTCCAAAGAAATTGGCCATGAATTCAATTTTATCGATTCTTGGATATTTCTTTGCCCTCATCCACTCATTAAAGGTTGACGAGGAAACACCAACAATATCAGCCATTTCCCTTTGACTTCTTCCGGATTTATGCAGGTATCTTGAAAGGTTCCTTGCAAAAATCTCCTTGTTTCCAATTGCACTCATAAATTATCACCTCCTTGTGACAAGTATATGATACACCAAATTCGCTTAAAAGTAAAGAAAAAAATAAAAAAATTCGCTTTTAGGGGTTGACAAACAATAGTTTGTCATGTATTATACAGATGCTCGCTTTAAGCGAGCGACCAAAACGAAAAGAGGTGCAAGAAAATGCTAAAGATCACGCTAGAAGCAGCCAGAGTGAACGCAGGCTACACTCAGAAAGATGCTGCAAAAAAGCTGAGAGTAAGCAATAAAACAGTGCAAAATTGGGAGAATGGAAGATCTTACCCTAGTGCTGACAAGATTGCTGAAATCTGCGATTTGTATGTTATCTCTTATGATAACATTAATTTTTTGCCTGACCGCTCGCTTAAAGCGAACGATAGCAAAAGAGGTGATTGCGAAGATGTCTGAAGAGCTTGATCGCATTGAGGCTCTGGACAAGGAAATGCTGGTCCCTACGGACATCTGCAAATACCTGGGCTGCAGTGCCTACGCAATCAATGTAGCGACAAGAGACGGTAATAACCCGTTCCCATTCCCGGTGATCCGGATGGGGACAAGAGTAAGAATCCCAAAGATCCCTTTTGTCAAGGTGATGAGAGGGCAGAAGTAAAAAGTGAGTTGCCCTGAGGGGCTTAATACGGAAAGGAATTTGAATATGGTTTGGGAAGAAGTATTAGGAATCATCTTACTGGTTCTTGCAGTGATCTTCGGTGTGATCGTTCGTTTCGCTGACAAGAATGTACGCCTGAAGTACCACGATCAGAAGGTGGGCGTTCGCACCAAGTGGTGGAGGAGATAAATGATGGAAGCAAAGTTCAAGATCGGTGACCGAGTCAAGGTCATGCCTAATCAGGAATATGGAATCATCACAGACATCATGTTCTCCTACAGGTACAAGGAAAATATGTACGAGGTCAGCACCGAGGATGACAAGGTTGTAACAGGCACCTTTGTTGCCAGTGACCTGGAGCCTGCTCCAAAGCCGAGAGACTTCAGCATGGACATCAAGATTGACATCGCACAGAACATCGTCATCGCCACTCTGTATGAGGACTATGACACCATCAAGAAGCCTCTTAGACGAGGCCACGGTCACATCATCCATGATGGCGAGCTTGGCATCGCACAGGCTGCAAGCTATGCCTGTAGACGGCTGTACGAGAGCCTGGGCGGCACCTACATCAAGGGAGGGTCTTCAACATGATAACTAAGAAAAGCACCGCTACACACGAAGAGTGGAAGGCACTTAGACACAAGTACATCGGCGGTTCCGATGCGGCTGCCGTGGTAGGCATGAATGCGTGGGTTTCTCCCTACACCCTGTGGGCTGAGAAAACTGGCAGACTCCCCGGCTTTGATGGCAACCTGGCTACCGAAGTTGGTACATACCTGGAAGAGTTCGTAGCACAGAAGTTCGCACAGGAAACCGGCAAGAAGGTTCGCAAGAGCAACCAGAGCTGGTTCAATGACCAGTACCCCTGGGCAATCGCAAACATTGACCGTGAGATCGTAGGCGAGGATGCCGGACTTGAGATTAAGACCACCTCTGAGCTGAACACACAGAAGTTCAGAAGTGGCGAGTATCCTGCCAACTACTATGTGCAGTGTATGCACTACCTTGCCGTGACAGGAAAGAGCAGATGGTATCTGGCGGTCCTCATCGGCAACAGGGAATTCAAGTGGTTCACCATCGAGCGAGACGAGGACGAGATCAACGCCCTGATGGATGCAGAGAAGAAGTTCAAGCAGCTCGTTGACAGCAATACCCCTCCTCAGGCAGACGGTGCCTCGTCCACATCGGATACCCTCTTCACCCTGTACCCTGACAGCATCGATGAGGCCATCGGCATCGGCTCCTTTGAGAGAGAGCTTGACAACTACTTCCGGCTGAAGGAGCAGAAGAAGAACATCGAGATGGTCATCGATGGCATTGAGAACCGCATCAAGGCTCACCTTGGCGAGTGTGCCAGGGGCGAGGGTGAGAAGTACAAGGTGTCCTGGAAGACCCAGTACAGATCCACCTTCGATTCCAAGAAGTTCGTTGCAGACCATCCTGAGATGGATGTGTCGGCTTATTACAAGAGATCAAACAGCAGACCCTTCAAGGTCACAGAAAAGAAAGGAGATAAATAATTATGGCAGGTATGATTCAGAATCAGCTGGCACAGACCCAACAGGGCAACAAGCCCATGCAACAGTACATCAAGAGCATGGAGGGCGAAATCGCAAAGGCTCTTCCCTCTGTCATCACCCCGGAGCGTTTCACACGCATCGTTCTGTCGGCAATATCCGTGAACCCCAAACTGGGCGAGTGCACTCCCACCAGTTTCTTGGGTGCGATGATGACATCCGCACAGCTTGGCCTGGAGGTAAACACCCCCCTTGGACAGGCCTATGTTCTTCCCTACATGAACCACGGCAAAATGGAAGCTCAGTTCCAGCTTGGCTACAAGGGTCTCATCGATTTGGCATACCGCTCCGGAGAGGTGGAAGTCATCCAGGCTCATGTGGTCTATGCGAATGACGAGTTCACCTGCGAGTACGGCCTTGAGCCGAAGCTGACTCACAAGCCTGCGGATCACGATCGTGGTGAACCTATCAAGGTCTACGCAGTATTCAAGACCAAGAGCGGTGGCTTTGGCTTTGAGGTCATGAGCATGGACGATGTCCGCAGACACGCCGCCAAGTACAGCAAGGCCTACTCCAGCGGCTATTCCCCTTGGAAGACCAATTTCGAAGAGATGGCGAAGAAGACCGTGCTGAAGAGAGTCCTCAAGTATGCTCCCCTCAAGTCCGACTTCGTTCGTCAGGTTGTGCAGGACGATACAGTGAAGCACGGCATCAGCGAGGATATGTACTCCGTGCCTGATGAGACAATCATCGATGCCGATCCTGTGGTGGATGACTCTACCGGTTAGGTGATCGACAATGGCTAAGATGACACAGTGTGAGCGCATCCTCCGGCACATGAATGACTACGGCTCCATCGATCCCATGGTCGCCATCAAGGAGTATGGCTGCATGAGGTTGGCATCGAGGATCGCTGACCTCAAGGATATGGGGCATGACATCGTGTCCGAGAGGACAAAGGGCAAGAACAGATATGATGAGCCGACAAGCTATTGCACTTATCGACTGGCGAAATGAGGAGGAATATATCATGGCAGAAAGCGTAAATGTGACAAGCGCCATCTTGGACAAGAAGATGGAACATTACAGATGGGACGCAAAGGATTATGTTGCAGAGAACGAAATTACAATCACCATCACCCTGGCAGAATACCGGGCGCTGATTGCATCGGATGCCACAAAACAGCATGACATTGCCAAGGCAAATGAAGACAAGTACAAGAGAGAGTCCGAGAACCAGATGCTGAAGGAAGAGGTTGATTCCTTGAGGGCAAGACTTTACGAACTGCAGGTCCTTCATTCTGAAAAGGAGGCCAATCATGCTTAATCACATTACCATTATGGGCCGCATGGTGCGAGATCCTGAGCTTCGGCGCACCGGCAGTGGTGTGGCTGTGACTAGCTTCACCCTAGCCGTGGACCGTGACTACAACCCCAAGGATGGAGCCGAGAAGGAGACCGATTTCATCGACTGCAATGCTTGGCGCAATACCGCTGAGTTCGTTGCCAAGTACTTCACCAAGGGCAGCATGGCAATCGTCTCCGGCAGACTCCAGATCCGTACATGGACCGATAAAGAGAACAATAAGAGACGGAACGCAGAGGTTGTAGCAGACTCTGTGTACTTCGGAGACAGCAAGAAATCCACCGAGGGTAATTCTTCCTACCAGGGCCAGTACGGCTCACAGGAAAGCCAGAACCCCTTCGCAGAGACCGAGGCACTCATCGCTAAGTATCAGGCACAGAAAGCGCAGCAATCCGACTACGCAATGCTTGAAGATCCTGATGCCCAGCTGCCGTTCTGATGGGAGGTGCAAAGATGAATGAGATGAGTCTTTTCGACCTCCTCCCGGAGGAAGAGGCTGCTCAATACCGTCCAAAGAAATCTACGGATTGGAAGTGGACTTTTGCCGACTACCCCAAGGAGAAGAATGGCCTGAAGGTCTTTAGTTGCTTCGCCTGCGGTGGTGGTAGCACGATGGGATACAAGCTGGCAGGGTGTGAAGTCATTGGCTGCTGTGAGATCGACCCAAAGATGAATGAGACTTATGTGAAAAATCACAATCCCAAGTACAACTTCTGCATGGACATCCGTGAGTTCAACAACCTTCCAATCGAGGAGGTCCCTGAGGAGCTGTTCCACCTGGATATTCTTGATGGATCTCCTCCCTGCACCACCTTCTCCATGGCAGGTGAGCGTGAGGATAGCTGGGGCAAGAAAAAGAAGTTCCGTGAGGGACAAGCTGAGCAAACCCTGGACGATCTTTCCTTTGTGTTCATCGAAACTGTGGCTAAGCTGAGTCCCCACTGTGTGATCATGGAGAATGTGGAGGGTCTTCTTCTTGGTGAGGCATGGTCTTATGTACAGGAGATCTATCGGCAGTTCAAGGAGATTGGATACCAGGTGAAGCATTGGCTTTGCAAGGGTGAGAACATGGGTATTCCACAGAAAAGACACCGTGTGTTCTTCATTGCCTTGAGGAATGATGTTTCTTACGATCTTACTGACTTGGATATGTCCTTCAATTACGAGCCGGTCACCTATGGAGACATCAAAGGAGGTAAGATTACACCTCTTGGTGAAGGAACTGACTACAGACGTCTCACCCTTGCTGCACTCCCACATGAGAAGTGCGTCGCAGATGTGAATTTGAGACTTCACAACAAGAATTCTGGATTCCAATCCTACTTCGTTGATGATTCCTCAATCCTGCCCACATTACGAGCCAAGCCTGATATCATCGACCGAAACGAGGTTGCTTATGTAAGCAAGGAGACGCTCATACACGCACAGACATTTCCAGAGGATTACGATTTCGTTCGTAATACCATGACCAATGTTGGCTACATCTGTGGTATGTCCGTACCCCCTGTGATGATCAAGCGGATCGTCCAGAGACTCATTGAAAGTGGGGTGTTCAAATGAAAATCGTGTTAGACGATGGGGCAGTGATGCCCACGCGCGCCCATCCGTGGGATGCAGGCCTGGATCTCTATGCCATGGAAGACGGCTACATCCGTTGCAACCAGAGCCGCACCTTTTCAACTGGAGCGCACATAGCCATCCCTGATGGCTGCGTGGGACTCGTAAAGTCCAAGAGTGGACTCATGTGCAACCACGGCATCATCACGGACGGCACCATCGATGCCCACTACACCGGCCCTATCAAGGTGTGCCTGTTCAACCATGGCGGTAGCAAGTACGAGGTGAAGAAGGGTGACAAGATCGCCCAGCTCGTCATCGTGCCGTGTGTCCTGCCTAAGTTGGAGCTGGTTGATGGTCTGGAAGAGACGGACCGGGGTGACAATGGCTTTGGGAGTACCGGGAGATGAACTATGAACGACCTTGAGAAATTAGGAATTGAGCGCCTGAAGGCCGCCTCGGAAATGAGCCTGCAACACTACGGTTTGCCCCTTGTGATCACAGACTCCGGCGGCAAAGATTCCTCCGTTGTGAAGGAACTGGCGTTGCGCTCCGGGATACCGTTTGAGATTATGCACAACCACACTACGGCAGACGCTCCGGAAACCGTCCGCTTTGTGAGGTCAGAAGCTAAGCGGTTTGAGGAACTTGGCATCAAGTACACCATCAATATGCCGACCTACAAAGGGCAACGGACATCCATGTGGAGCCTGATTCCGCAAAAGCTGATGCCGCCTACACGGCTTGTCCGCTACTGCTGCTCGGTTCTGAAAGAAACCGGCGGCGCAGGGCGTTTTATTGCCACAGGTGTGCGCTGGGCGGAAAGCACAAGCCGGAAGAATAGCCGAGGGATCTTCGAGAAAAGTTCTGCTGACAAGGAACGGCGGATTATCCTCAACAACGATAACGATGACAAACGAATGCTGTTTGAGAACTGCCGGATCAAGGCTAAACGAGTGGTTAATCCAATCGTGGATTGGGCCGACACGGATGTGTGGCAATTTCTAACGGATGCGAACGCCCCTGTGAATCCGTTATATGCGGAAGGCTGGTGCAGAGTTGGTTGTGTAGGTTGCCCCATGGCTGTCAGAAAAGGCCGTGAAGAAGAATTCATGCGCTGGCCAAAATTTAAGCAGCTCTACATAAACGCCTTTGAAAATATGCTCCGGGAGCGGGGAAAAAGGGGACTTCCAATTGCTGATTGGAACTCTGGTATGGATGTTTTCAACTGGTGGATGGAGTATGACACCATTCCAGGTCAAATGGATATCTTTGATTTCATAGAGGATGAAGACGAATGAAGCATGGCAAGAAACCTACCAGGGAACAGCGCAAGCTGATGACGAAGTGGAAACTGAATTCTGAGGACTGGCTCGTCACCAAAGACGAGCCTACCCAGATGACCTTAGTTCACCGCCACTTCGACAACCGGACCAAGACGATACCGAAGGGAGTGAGGGAGGATGGCAGACGGTAAGAAGTTCTACTGGCTGAAGCTGAAGAGAGACTTCTTCAAGAGGCATGACATCAGGATCATTGAGGAGATGCCAAATGGCAAGGATTATGTGCTGTTCTACCTCAAGCTCCTGTTGGAGAGCATCGACCACGAGGGATCGCTTCGGTTCAGTGACACGATCCCCTACAACGAGCAGATGCTTTCTGTTGTGACCAATACGAACATAGACATCGTTAGGTCCGCTATGAAGCTATTTATAGAACTTGGCATGATGAGCATCTGTGATGATCAGACAATCTATATGGCTGAGGTCGATAAGCTCATTGGTAGTGCCGTTGACAACGATGGTGCAAACCGGCAGCGGCGATTTCGGGAGAAGAAAAAGCAGGAATCGTTACCTAGTGTGACGGGAGCGTTACAAAATGTAACGGAAGCCGTAACAGAAGATAACGAGAGAAAGAGAGAAGAGAAAGATAAAGAGTTAGATATAGAGTTAGAGATAGAGCGAGAGAATGAAAGCCCATTCGCTCATTCAACCGAAAAAAATGATTCTTTATCCACAGGGTTTTCCACATTCGTTGATAAACGAGAGGATCAAAAGCGGACGCTTCTCCAAGGAAATCTTGGAAAAGGCGTGGTCTTACTGAGCCAGGAGCAGATGGATGACCTGCTGGACAAGCTGAGCCTTGAGGAGTTCGACTACTATGTTGGCGTGGTAGCTGATTGCATCCTCAAAGGAAAGCCATTCAAACGGAAGACCCACTACCAAGCCATACTGGATATGGCTATTGCGGATAGACGCATAAAGTGAGGAGGTGATACCAATGCCTAGTGGCTCGTATAAGGGGAAGGCTGATGCCCAATGTCCCTTTTACAAATCCGATGACTGGCAAAAGAAGCGAATCCTCTGCGAAGGGATCGTTGACAGAAGCACATTGGCATTGACCTATCGCCGAAAAAAAGACTATGAGACACAGCTAGGTGTGTTCTGCTGTGAGCATTACAAGAAGTGTGAGATCTACACAATGCTTATGGCAGCCAAATACGATGAGGAGGATTGAGTATGAGACATATGCTAGAACACCCTGAGATCGCTTGGATCGAACGGACAGGCTATCCCTCCTGGATGCAGGAGAGTGACCACGATGTGGACGATGATTGGGATGATGACGAGGATGACGATCTGGAGGGGTGCTACGATGAATAAGTTTGGTGCCAAGAAGGTACAAGCACCAAACGGCCAGCTCTTTGACTCAAAGAAAGAGCACAAACGATACTTTGAGCTGAAACTTCTGGAGAGAGCCGGAAGAATCACTGGCCTTGAGAGACAGGTCAAGTATGTTTTGATCCCTACACAGAGAGATAAGTCCGGCAAGGTGATCGAGAAGGAATGTAGCTATTATGCAGACTTCGTCTACTTCGATTGTGCGCTGGGTGAGAAAGTCGTGGAGGATGCAAAGGGTGTCCGCACGGATGCCTACAAGATCAAAAAGAAACTCATGCTGAAGGAGCATGGCATCAGAATTAAGGAGACATAAGCTATGAGACATATCGAGATCGTTACCTGTGATTACTGTGGTGCGAAATTTGAGTCAAGAGCAAAGAGCGCAAAGTATTGCAGCCACAATTGCGCCAACCGGAGATACATGGATAGGAGACGCAAAAAGAAGAAAGAAGCAGAACCTACCCGGTGCCATTACAACCAGTGGGTGTCATGCGACAAGCGGTGCAATTGCGAAACCTGCGGCTGGAATCCTAAGGTGGCAGAGGAACGGATCGCAAGGCTCCGTGAAAAGACGATGGAGGTAAAAGCATGAAAGAATTTGAGGTATATCGTGAGTGTGGCTATTTGGATCTCGTTGCTGTGATCCGAGCTAGAAGCTATGAGGAAGCCGTGGAGAAGGCTCGTAAGATGGGATATGGAAAGGAGTTTCGCATCGAGGAGGTAGACTAATGGCTAAGAATGATTATCTGGCAAAGCAACAGGCTGCGTTTCAGAACGGATTGGAGATCGGTGAGCAGATAACTACTCAGAAGATGTGGGACTACATCCAGATCGTATTGAGAGACCCCAAGGTCATGGGCAAGGACACCTTTGGCCCCAAGAGACTGGAGAAGGTATTCAAGGGCCTGAAGAAAGCTAAGGACGAGTACCACATAGCCTTTACCTCGGACAAGGAAGCTGACTACTACCAGGAGAAAATGGACAGCCAGCTTCGTGAGATCTGGAAAGACAAGACCCTGAGCTTCTATGACCGGTATCCGGAAATCAAAAAGATCAGGTATGACAAGGCGAAGAAAGGGTGGCTCTGATGATGCAGATCAAATGCTGTAACGGCTGTGTGCCTCCAAAACGGCACACGGCTTGCTGGGATCACTGCCCGGAATACAAGAAGGAAAAGGCTGAGAATGAAGCGAAGAAAGCCATTGCCGACAGAGAGAAGAGCATTAGCTTGGGAATCTATTCTCAGAAATCAAAAGCCGTGAGCAAGGCCTTGAAGAACCGCCGGTATTCTCAGAAGAACTACAGAAGGGGGAGCAAATCAGCGCAATGAGTGAAAGATGTGTATGCTGCGGATCGGAGATCCCGGAGGGGCGGCAGGTATGCCCTAACTGCCTTGTATGTGTCGGTAACGAGAAAACCGACAGCACCATTGTCAAGGTGGAAACCTGCTTCTATGACAAGGAAGAAATCTTTGAGAACTGCACCGTCCAGGTGCTGACCAACACCTTCACCGGTGAGGTGAGTATCGGTTGGTGGAAGAATGACGAAAGGACTGACGAGGATGGATAAACACACTGTGAGCGAACTAGCCTATAAGAATGGCTATGAGCAGGGCAAACAGGATGCTATGAAGTGGATTCCTGTGACGGAGAGGTTGCCGGAAGAATGGGTGGATGTCCTTGTTCTTTCTAAGTACGGTTTTTGTGAAGTGGCTGTGTATCTTGGGATTAAGGGGAAATGGCGCATCACATGGAATCATGACCTTTTTGAGGTGGACAGCGTAACCCACTGGATGCCACTTCCAGAGCCGCCGAAAGGAGAATGAGGCATGAGTTATGATATTTCGTTCAAGGTAAAGGTCGAGGGAGTGGATGCCTATGTCGATGTTGGTGATTGCCATGCCAATATTACATGTAATGTCCGCAAGATTATCGAACTGTCAACTGGCTTGCCTTGGCACAATGAAGCAAACAATGGACTTTGTGTTGATGTTATCCCCAAGATTGCACAGGGGTTGACGGAACTGCGAAGCAATCCAGAGAAGTACAGACCCTATGAAGCCAAAAACGGCTGGGGAACTGTCGAGGGTACAAAGCGGTTTTTCATTGATATTCTCACGGCATGGGATGAGTTTATCCGGTGGTATGAAGAACTTGTACCAGTAACAACCTTTTGGATTGAATAAAGGGGGATGCGTGATGGCTGACACCAATACGGTAACAATTACCCTTGAGGAATACATGGATCTGCGACAGAAAGCAGACATGAACGGATTCCTTATGAACGAACTTGGCAGGATGGAGTCAAGGTTTCAGAGCATCGAGAGAATGATATATGACTTGGAAAAGGAGATTCGCAAATGAACACTTACCTTGCAATCATCACCACCGCATTGGTGGTCACACAGATTATCCGTCTGGTGCAGAACGCCGTTCAGCTTCACAGGCAGAATGTGCTTTTCAAGAAACAGCTTGGTCAGCTTGCAAATTGCGAGCCTACCGAAAAGGACTTTGAGACCCAGCGCAAAGCATATCTGCTGCTCGTTGAGTATCTGGAACACCGAGTGGCGGCAAAGAACGAGGTGAGCGATGAAATGCCGTATTGCCCCAACTGCGGTGCTGACATGAGAGGTGAGGAAGATGGCTGACTTGAAACCTTGTCCGTTTTGCGGAACAGAGCCAATTATTATTCGTGAATATGGCATGACTCAAGTTAAGTGCAATAACTTTGAGTGCTGGATATCGCCGGGAACGAGCCATTACACGAACGAAGAAATTGCTTTTAATGCGTGGAATGAGAGGGCAGAAGATGGCAAATGACCAAAACTATGAGTTTGCGAGAATCCTAACCATGAAGGATATTAGCGAAATCAATCGTGTGCTTGGCATCATCGAAGGCTTGACTTATGCCGTACAAGATTCTGGCATTGCAGACGGGCTTGTTGGTGCTGTTGAGCGCATCGAGGCTGTTGTTAATAAGGAGAATAAAGATGGCAAATGAAAAGC
>JAEIGA010001605.1_pt1 | contig 35467 bp, 68 predicted proteins | sample 9270691 | NCBI WGS metagenome assembly JAEIGA01 (sample SAMN17057246, study PRJNA624740) | gut metagenome | biome: biome; isolation source: fecal sample | host: Bos grunniens | place: China: Xizang | collected 2019
ATGGAATATCAAGGCGGCTCCTAGTGAGCCGCCTATTGTCCCGGCAGAACAGAAGAAAAGAAAAACCCGAAGCAAAAAATAAGGAGGTGTTACAGTGCTTGAAGCTGTACTCACTCACTTAAAGAATTGGTTTGCTGTCGAAGTGCGAGAGGGAACATACACAATCGAAAACAGCACTTTGGAACTGCCTTTCTTGCAGAACGGTCAGTATTACCGCATTTGTGGAAGTGTGTTCAATGACGGACTCCACCAGTACGGCGATATCGAAGACAAGTTGCAGAACGAAACCTTTACCGGCACCGTTTGGGCGTTGGCTATCCCAATTGCCGTGTTAGAACTTGCCGCAAAGATTGAGGATTGGCAGACCAAAAACGGAGAAGCGGTTGAAAGCCCGTATTCCTCCGAATCTTTCGGCGGTTACAGTTACACCAAAGCCACAGATTCCAATACCGGGGCTGTGGCAACGTGGGAAACGGTTTTCCGTAGCCAGTTGAACCCGTGGCGCAAGCTGAGAGAAACCGCCCCTGTGAAGCCGTGGGGAGGTCGCTGGAATGCTCATTGATTGCATGATGGTTCCTTGTGTGTTCATGATTCCTGAACGCACACCGGATGGCTCTGGCGGTTATAAAACCACCTGGACAGAGGGAAAGACCTTCAAAGCGGCAATTGTGCGTGATTCGTCCGCTGAAGCGAAGATTGCCGATGCAGCCGGCACCGTACGGCTCTATACCGTCACCGTTTCCCGGTCTGTCCATTTGGAATACCATGCTGTTATCAAGCGGTTATCCGATGGACAGATTTTCCGTATTACTTCTGACAATGCGGAAATGAAAGCCCCGGTATGCACGGCTCTGGATATCGCACAATCCACAGCAGAAGCTTGGAGGTTGACCACATGACCAAAGGACAAGCTTTACACAAGTTTTTTAACCAATTTGACATCATTGGGTATCGGATCACTTCCGTTCCCGATGATGTTATTTTCCCGTATCTGACCTACGATGCGCCTATTTCCTCTTTTGAGGAAGACCCCGTTTCCATCACTTTGAATCTGTATTATTACACGGATTCTGAAGCGATCCCGGATGCCAAAGCCGAAGAAATTCGGAACGCAATCGGCATGGGTGGCAAACTGTTGCCCTGTGACGGTGGCGGCATTTGGCTCAAGTGGGGTTCCCCTTGGTGTCAATCGTTGGTTGATGATACGGACAAAACCATTAAACGCCGTTATATGAATATCACGGCTGAATTTTTAACTCTTTAAGGAGGAAAACACAATGGGAAAGTTTACTAAGGTTTCTCAGGACACTTTCAAGGAAATCCAGCTTGAAGCCGGTCTTATTCTGAATCAGTTTGACCCCGAAGGCACTGCCGAGGTTGAAGATTCCCACATCGTTTGTGCAACTACCGGCGGCATTGAGGTTGCTTGCAAGCCCCAGTTTACCGACTACGGCGAGGATATCGATAATGTACCCGTGAATATGCTTGAATTCAAGGAAGCAGAGGAATGGAATTGCTCCATGTCTTTCACCGCTCTGAATGCTTCTGCATCCGTCATCAAGCTGGCTCTGGGCGTTGCCGATGCAGACGGCAACAAGATCACTCCCAAGATTGGCTCCGTCAAGGACTACGCACAGGATATTTGGTGGGTCGGCGAACGTGCTGACGGTGGCTTTGCCGCTTGCCGCCTTATCAATGCTCTGTCCACCGAGGGTCTGTCCCTCAAGACCACCAAGAAGGGCAAAGGTCAGCTTTCTTGCACTCTGACTGGTCATGTTTCCATTGCGGCACAGGATGTTGTACCCATGGAGTTCTATGTCATGGAAGGTGAGTCTGCATGAAGACTATCGCAAATCTGCACGGCAAAGAATTTCTGAGAGCGATTAACCGCACCCGTCATGCGGTCGAAAAGCTGATGACCGTTACCAACGTTCTGGAAATCTGGAAGAAGAATCCTACCTATACGGGCAAGGAAACCCCGGAGGAACGGCACGAAATGGCACGGGCGCAGCTCAAGCAGAATCTTAATGATGTGCTTGACACCCTTCTGGAAAAGCACCCGGAGGAAACCTATGAGTGCATCATGGCTCTGTGTGTCTGGGAGGATGAAACCGAACCGGATGGCATCGAAATGATGATGGCGGTGTTCAACCTCATTTCCGATAAGCGGATTCTGGATTTTTTATTGCAGTTGGGGAAATCGGGGCTTTTCAATACGGAAAACTGATTTCCTCCATCCGTCTGGATTTGCTTGAAGTGTTGGGGGATGACTACATCTCCCAACACGTTATGCAAGCATACCGGGACTATCTGGAGCAGACCTCATACAAGGTCTATATGTCCAATATGGCAAAGGGTATCGCAACCGCTCTGACCGGGCATGAAATCGAAACGAGTTGGAGCGATATTCTCCACGATTTGGACGGTTCTGTCACTCCCGAAAACCAGACGGAAACCGAACAAGAAATTAAAACCAGAATCCTTGCAAAGCTGAACGGAAAGGAGGACTAAACTATGGCTGATGTATTTGACCTCATGGCGAAAATTCGGTTGGATTCCTCCGAATACGAAAGCGGTCTGGGCAAGGCGAAAGGCTCCATGGGCGGTTTTGCATCCGCTGTCGGCAAAGGCTTGGCAACTGTGGCGAAAGTCGGTGCGGCGGCTGTTGGTGCGGCGGCTACGGGCATTGCCGCTCTGACCAAAATGGGCGTTGAAGGTTATGCCCAGTATGAACAGCTTGCGGGCGGCGTTGAAACCCTGTTCAAAGCTTCTGGCGATGCTGTTATGCAGTATGCGGAAAACGCATATAAAACCTCTGGTATGTCTGCGAATCAGTACATGGAAACCGTCACATCGTTCTCTGCATCCCTTATCCAGAGCCTAAAAGGTGACACAGCCAAGGCTGCGGAAGTTGCAGATATGGCTATCACAGATATGGCGGATAACGCCAACAAAATGGGTACAGCTATCGAGATGATCCAGAACGCCTACAACGGTTTCGCAAAGGGCAACTTCACCATGCTGGATAATCTGAAATTAGGCTATGGCGGTACGCAAGAGGAAATGAAACGCCTTTTGAAAGATGCTGAAGCACTTTCGGGCGTGAAGTATGACATCAAGTCTTATGCGGACATTGCAGAAGCAATCCACGTTATCCAAACCGAAATGGGCATCACCGGCACCACGGCGAGAGAAGCGGCCTCCACAATCGAAGGTTCCCTTGCCATGATGAAAGCCGCATGGAAGAACCTTGTTGTCGGCATGGCTGATTCTAACGCCGACATGGATACCCTGATGGGCAATTTCGTGGAAAGTACAGCCAAAGCGGCGGAAAATCTCTTGCCCCGCATTACACGGACACTTGAGGGAATCGGCGATCTGATTACCGGATTAGCCCCGGTTATTGCCGAAGCCGTTCCTATGCTTGTAGAGCAAGTTTTACCGTCTTTACTGACTGCGGCGGTATCTTTGATTACCGCACTTGTCAATGGCATTATCGATGCGCTCCCGGCTCTGGGAGCGGCGTTGCTCGATGCGGTGTCCATTTTGCTTGTTCAGGTGTTCGGTGTATCCGAAGCCCACGCATCCCAATTCTCACAGGGCGTGATTGGTGCGGTTTTAGTCGCAAAAGATTGGCTCATTTCCGCATTTGAAGCCATAAGAGCTGGGTTTAATTGGTTGGTTGAACAAGCCAACACGGACGGCACATGGCTCAATGAGGTATGGACTGGACTCCAAGCCACGGGACAGGCGTTGGGCGATTTCTTCATTGCTCTTTGGGATGTGATTTCCTCTGCATTTACATGGTGCGTTGAGCGAATCAACACCGAAGGTACATGGCTGAATATTATTTGGGACGGTATCGCATCTCATGCGAGCATGATTTGGGACAATATCAAAATTTATATCTCCGGCGCTATCGATTACATCCAGGGCGTAATTAAGCTATTCACCGCTGTTTTACGGGGCGATTGGTCTGCCGCATGGGAAGCCTGTAAGGACATCGCTCAAACTATGTGGGATATCATTTCTTCCATTGTGTCCAGTATCATCGAGTGGCTGAGTGGCTTCCTGGGTGAACTGGTTGCCAAGGGTGACGAGATGATTGCATCTCTGCAAGAAGGTATGGCGAACAAATTCGCCGAACTGATGACCATTGTGGGTGAGTGGGTAACTGATAATATCATTACTCCCATTCTCAATATGGGTACAGAACTCTATAACGCAGGTGTCGATATCATCAACCAACTCTGGGACGGTCTGGAAAGTGTGTGGAACAGCATCGCCGCATGGTGGGACGGTCTTACGTTCTCCGATAAGGAAGTAAACGTAAGCAGAAACACGCACGGCACTCCCCACGCCACTGGCTTGAATTACGTTCCCTTCGATGGTTACCCGTCAATTCTTCACCGTGGCGAAGCTGTCCTAACGGCGGCAGAAGCTAGAGTGTGGAGAAAGAACGGTTTGGGCGGTGCAACCCCGGCTATGGCTGGCGGAATCACCATTAATCAGTATATCCAGGCAGTACCGCAGACCCCCGTGGAGTTTGCGAATGCTACTGAAGCATATCTTGAACAGGCGAGGTGGACACTGTGAGTTTTAGAAATTTGAGCAAGACTTTCAAATATGTAAATTCAAACGGCAACACCTTGATTTTTGAGTATGACAATGGATATCTCATTAACAAGCCGAGCGGAATTGACACGGTGCAAGTGAATCTTTCGCAAGCACAAGGAATCAACCAGGTGGGTGGCACTGTCGAATCCAAGACGGTGCAACCCCGCCCGGTTACAATCAGCGGCATTGTTGTCGGAGCCGATGCGGATGCACGGAAAGAAGCTTTAATGGCTATTATCCGCCCCGATATTCCCGGCAAGCTGTATGCCGATGATTACTATTTGAACGTTCATGTCACCGCTACCCCGGTAATCGAAGCCCGAAAAAAGTTTGCACACTTCCAATTCTCTTTGAATGCGCCTTATCCCTATTGGCAGAAGGACAACACCGTTTCTCAGGCTCTTTCCGGTGTGCAAGGCTTATTCAAATTCCCGTGGAACATCTCCCGAAGTTATCGGTTTGGACAACGGATGGCAACGCAGTTCATGAACATCCGCAACGTTGGGCAAGTGCCGGTTCCGTTTACCGTTACATTCGATGCCAAAGATGCGGTTGAAAATCCGAGAATCACCAACGTGAACACCGGAGAAACCCTTATTCTGAACAAGTCGATGGTTACGGGAGAGAGAGTTGTGGTGGAGATCACGCATGACAGAACCTATGTAACATCTTCTGTTGATGGGAATATCCGTGGTGCGTTGGATTTGGACAGTACTTTATTCCGCCTGGGCGTTGGTGACAACGTTCTGAAACCCGAAGCGGACTCCGGTCTGAGCCAGATGGAAGTGCAGATTAACTTTGCAACTGAGATTGTGGGTGTTACGTTATGAGTTTGGAACTGTATACCCCGGATTACTCCAACCGTTACGAGATTTCACACGCAATCTCCGTGCAAATGTCCCGGTATTACAACGATGTGGGCAAGCTGATTTTGATTATGCCCGTCAATGACTACAATATCGCAGCGCTGAAAAATGATTGCGTGTTGTATGACACGAAAAAGAAGGTTGCCTATATCATCAAGAACGTGAAAATTGACACACCGCAGAACAGAATCACGGCGAACGGTTACACCACAAACCATCTGTTAAACAGCCGGGTTATTGCATCCCCTGTGGCTGTCAGCAACGTGGAGAGCGGTGTTTATACCGTGGTGAATGAAAATCTACGGGGTATGACAAGGGTGTCCGCAGCAGCCGCCAAAGGGCTGACAGAGGAAACGGAAATTACCCTTTACGGCAAGCCCGTTCTGGAACAAATCATGCCGGTGCTTTCCGGTGTTGAACTGGGACACCGCATGATCTGGAATCACCGTGCCATGGAACACGTTTTCGAGGTGTACAAGGGTGCAGACCTTACCACGGGCATTCATGCCGTTGTTTTCTCCGATGAACAGGGAACCGCCCGTGATTTGGTCATCAATGACGATGTAAGTACGTTCAAAAACGTTGCTTATGTGGTGGCAAAGTTCAAACAGGGCGAAACCGAAACGGAATTGTGTGAGATTGTCGGTACTGCCACAGGCGATGACCGACACGAAGCATGGTTTGAAATTTCCTTGACCGCAGAGGAAGGCGAAACCGAAGAACAATTCCGGGAAAGAATGCGTGTGCATGGCGCAATGGAACTGGGGAAATTGATTGCACGAAAGTCTTTTAGTGTGGTCATTGACCCGTCTGAACTGGGCGTTCTGTATAACGTTGGCGATTTGGTTTCGTGCGTTTCCAAAAGATTCGGCGTGAAATTCAATGCCCGGATTTCCGGTATGAAGTACAAAAAAGATGCAAATTCCGAAACCACGGAAATTGTATTAGGTGAACCAAAATTGACAGCAATAGGGGAGGTTAAATTGAGTGGCTAATATTAGATCATTTCCGAATAACCAAGATGAATACATTGGTGCGGAAGATGTAATGCGCTGGCTCCACGGACGGTCTAGCGGTGTTTTCGGTGCTGATGGCAATGCTTCTGTTGCCCCTGTGCTGGATACCATGGCTGTGACTGTTTCCGATGGTAACGGCTGGCTTTCCAACAGCGAGGGATTCGGCATTGTTTGGTGGAACAACGAAGAATCCGCAAACGGAGCAAAGCTGCAACTTTCTGTTGATATGGCAGATGCCGTTCTGCCTAGAATTGACCGGGTTGTGGTTTCCTGGCAGACTACCAATTATGTCGCATTGCCTGAAATTATCATTCTGAAGGGTACTCCCGCTTCCGTTCCGGTTGCGCCCGTGCTTACAAATAACGATACTCTGCGACAGATTTCGCTTGCGGCTATCCGCATTCCCGCCGGTGCAACGGCGATTTCCGCTGATATGATTACCGATGAACGGTTGGACAACTCCGTTTGTGGCCTGGTAACGAGCGGTGTTGGCGTGGACACCACCGTTATGCAAGCGCAATTTGAATCCTTTCTGGAGAGCATCCAAAAGGAACTTGCCGATCTGGAAGCTGGTACGGCGGTTGAGCTGAAAAAGCTGTGCTTCAGGGATACCACCGTTTCCGCATCCGCTTTTGTAACGGATGCCACCTATGAAGCATACCCCTACCGGGCAGCGGTTCCGCTTACTGGCGTTATCGCATCCATGATCCCGGAAGTGATTTTCGGTATGGAAGATGCAATCGGCGGCAATTTCGCCCCCGTTGCGGAAACCTACGGCGGCGGTATCTACCTTTATGCAACGAACATCCCAGACAGTGATATTGTAATTCCCACTATTATCTGTTGGAGGGGGAATGCGTAATGATTGGTAGAACGAATGCAAGCGGTGGTGGCGGCGGTCTGAACTTCGTCATTGTTGGTGGAACCACCCGCCCCGCCAATGCCGCACAAAATATGGTTTGGGTTAATACTTCCCGTGAAATCACGGGCTATGTGCTTTCCGCTGTGGAGCCGGAAACCCCGTCCGAGGGTATGTTGTGGGTGCAGATTGCCAATTCTAGCCCCGTCAAAGTCGGTATTCCTCTGGGCAAAGACTGGATCACTTTGTGTCTGAGTTCTGTGGCTCAGTATATCGGTGGTGCGTGGGTTGCCAAAGATGCCATGATTTACACAAACGGCGAATGGATGCCCTTCGAATTGTGGCTCATTTCCAACGGGCAGACTACTTACACCATTAACGCAATCGGCAAACAATGGGCAAGTGGTCATGCGGCTATGTCCGGTCAGACCGTAACGCAGAAGGGCGAAGCAATCGAGATTACCGGCAACACGGGAACGGGCATGGCGTACATTACTGGAATTGATTTGACTGCATTCAAGGAACTGACAATTTCGGGAACCTTCAAGCTGTACAGCAACCAGACAAATCTTGTGGTATGGAGCGATGTAGGCACTTACATTACCGATAATATCGTTAAATCCGTAAGCCTGACCGAAACGGGTGCAACGTTGGATGTTTCCGAATTGAGCGGAACTTATGTGGTCGGCATTTCGATGGCTGGCACATACACCCAGACCATCACCAACTTCGTTCTGACTTAATTCGGGGGTGTGCAAATGGATTTCAAACTGAGTAAAAACAACCTGAATCTCCGGGTATATACGGCAACGGGAACCCCGGCAACGGGCATGGAAAATGACATTGCGATCATTACCACCACACCCATGAAAAACTGGGTTATGTCCCCAGATGCCCCCAGGGGGATTCCCAGGCGTGACGGTGATGTATGGCTGCGGTATTCCGTTGAGGGTGATGCAATCAACGTTGTAAAAAGTGGTTCCCTTATGATTTGCCCTGGCACGGCTTACCAGTATATTGACGGGGCATGGGAGGAAAAAACATTCCAAATCTATCGGGATGGCGAATGGATCGGCGGTACTCCGGTTGGTTTGCTATACTTTGAAGGGAATGAATGCACCACCACCACCGGCGGTTGGAGCGCAAGTGCCGAGGAAATCGGAGCCATAACCGAGAATAAGGATTCTGTCACCATTAAGGTTACGGAGTATAAACAAGGCACAACCGCATATTGCACAGAAAACAAAATCGATATCAGCGGATTCAATACACTGAAAATCAAAATTGATGCCTATTCTTCGGCTGAGGCTTCTTCTACGATGACTTTTGGTGTTGCCAAATCCCGTCCTTCTGGTGCTTACCCGGACTTTAACAGCGCAGTCAAGAAACTTGGCAACATTGCCGCAACGGGAGAATTTTCGCTTGATATATCCGATGTAACTGAACCTGTGTATGTGTATTTCGGCTCCAGTTATTCTTACACATACACGGCAACGGTGAGCAAAATTTGGTTGGAATAAGGCGGTGAAACCTTATGGATGAAAAGGACATTGAACACCGGCTGACCAAAGTGGAAACGCAAATCGGCGCACTGGAAGAAAGGCAAGATAATCTCGATGCCCTTGTTTCCACTGTCAAAGTTTTGGCAGACCGGGAAGAACGTGTTGAAGACGATGTAAAAGAAATCAAAAGCGATGTTAAGAAGCTGACAGAAAAACCCGGACAGAGATGGGATAGCCTGGTTGATAAAATCATCTGGGCTGTTGCCGGTGCTGTTCTGGCTTTTCTTTTGGCAAAAATCGGACTTTAAGAAAGGATGTATCACTATGAAAGATTGGATGATCCGTGCAATTAAGACCTTCGTGCAGACCTTTTTCGGCGTACTCATTCCCGAAGTCGGCATTCTGCTGAGCGGTGGTTTCCCTGAGAGCATCGAAGCGGCGTGGCTGGTTCTCAGCCCCGTGGTGGCGGCGGCTCTGTCTGCCGCTATCTGTGCCGTGTGGAACATCGTCAACGAACATCTGAAAGCGGCGTAATTATTTGGGGGCTATCGGAAACGGTAGCCCCCCCTTATTTTTATTTCTGGAAGGTGATAGCATGAAAATCATTGAATCTATTGTGACAAATAACCCTTGCTATAAAGCCGGGCGAAAAATCACCGTCAAGGGCTTGATGCTCCACAGTGTGGGCTGTCCACAACCGTCTGCAACGGTCTTTGTTGGGCTGTTCAATAAAGCGGATTATAACGCAGCTTGTGTCCATGGCTTTATCGATGCCAATACCGGCACCGTATACCAAACCTTGCCATGGGATCATCGAGCATGGCACGGTGGCGGTGCATCCAATAACACGCATATCGGCGTTGAAATGTGTGAGCCGAACTGCATCAAATATACGGGCGGTTCGACCTTCACTTGTTCCGATAAGGCGAAAGCCATGGAGATGGTGAAACGGACTTACAATGCCGCCGTGGAACTGTTTGCCTATTTGTGCAAGAAATTTGACCTTGACCCCCTGGAGGATGGCGTAATTATCAGCCATGCGGAAGGGTACAAAAGAGGGATTGCATCGAACCACGGCGATCCCGAACACCTCTGGAACGGTCTGGGCATGGGCTATACTATGGATACGTTCCGTAAAGCCGTGAGTGACCTTGTGAGCGGCGAAAATTCCGGGAATGAAAGTGTACCACCCAAAGAGGAAAATGTTTTCTATCGTTGCCAGGTGGGCGCATACCGGGAGAGAAAGAACGCAGAAGCGCAATTGACAAAACTGAAAGCCGCCGGGTTCGATGGTTTCATTGTAACCGTAAAAGAAACCACGGAAATCAAGCCCGGTTCCATCGTCCGTGTGAAAGCCGGTTCCAAAGATTACACCGGGGGAACGTTGGCATCCTTTGTCTATGAGCGGAACCACACTGTCAAATCCATCAACGGTGACCGGGTTGTCATCACTTTCAACGGTGTTGTCATTGCGGCGGTACACAAAGACAATTTGATTATGGTATAACGAAAAGGGGGACGGATTGACCGTCCCCCTATTTTTTATTTTACGAGCCTTTCAAGCCATTCTACCAGTTTATCAGCAAACCCGAACATAAAACGCCCCAAACCGCTGTCAACAAATACTTGCAAAAATGCCTGTTTGAAATCGTCCCATGCTTGCGCTATTGTTTCAAAACGTTCTTCATCGTCCATTGTTATGCACCTTCCAGCAATTCCGGGTTGTCATGTATGTTGCCGATGACCTCCAAAGTGGTATTTGCAAATCCGTCCAATGGAACAAATTCTTTATGCCAGCCCCAAAGAACGCCAAACTTGCCGTTACTGAAAATAACAGCTGCTTTGCCATTAACGCCACGGTTTGAACCAATATAGTCAAACAAAACTATATCCCCTTCAAAAATCTTCTTTCCGTTCTTATCGGTCAGCCCGGTAAACTGTCCCACGGTTTCACGGTCTACTTCATACATTTGCATCTTGCCCTTGTCTTTGTCATACAGTCGGATAAAACCATCAACGCCACACAAGCCGTTCTTCTGCTCACGGGCATCCATGCAGAAACTTCCGCACACCCATTCACCATTGTCAATCCACTTTCCCCGGAACAAAAATTCACGCATCTTTACCGCTCCTTTCCATGTCTGCCCGGATCAGATTCTTGATATAGGTCTGTTTCTGTCCTTTGGGCAGCTTTTGCAGATGTTCCCACAATTCCGCATCGGTGGGTGGGAAATCCACCGTGAACCGCTTAACGTTTGCCTTGTACTTGCCAAGGGCTTTCTTTTGTGCTTCAGTTGCCATTATGCATCATCCTTTCTGAGATATGCGTTGATGTACTTGCGGTAGCGGTAGGCCATGCTTCCATCATCCGCAACGTTGGGAATCATCCATGCCGTTTCATCCTTTACGGCTTCTGCGGGAACCACGGCAATAAGGTTATTCGGCTCTACCCGGATATAATAGGAACTGTTACAGGGGATCAGAACACAGCTTTTCACGCCTTTGTAAAATTCAAGGGCGGTTTCCTTGGAGTTGATAACCAAGTCGGCACGGTGAATCATAGAGATAATCATATTGTTTTCCTTTCTCCCCGGCTACGATGCCGCCGGGGTGGCGTATTTGTGTTTACCATTCGTAATAGGCGATGCGTTCGCCGGTTTCTTTCAGATAAGATCCCGTGTGATTGGAATAGCAGTTTTCCGCTCTCCATAATTCTCTTTCTTCTGCCGTGTCGAAGTCGGCAATGGGTCTGCTATCATCCCATGTTTCAACATAGTATCTTTTCATTGTATTTTCTCCTTTCGATGGGTGGGGGCTTTCGCCCCCGGTGGTTGATTTCTTATGCTGCATCAACATTCCAGAAGTGTTCTTCGGAATCAATTTCTTCGCTGTATTCTTCGCTAGTGTTGTCCATGTTGTAAATGCGGTAGTTGCCATAAACGCAAGTTGTGGCAGAGTTGCCATAAATGACAGTCTTGATGTTGGTTTTCTTAAACTTACCTTCAACGCCGAACGTGTCAGTTACAGAGAAATAACTTCCGTCTTTGTATTCGATGTACAGGCTGTCATCAACCCAGCAGTCTAAGTTATCCCATTCCAGCATTTCGATATCGTGGAGAACTTCTTTTCTGCTTTCCCAAATCTCAAAAATCATGCCGCCCTTGGTTTCGATAGTCTTCATTTTGTTTTCCTCCTGTTGTGTGGTGTCCTGTTCTTTATGGTCTTATTATATACCCGTGGGTAGAATATTTACATACACAAAACGGATATCGAGATGGACAAAACGGACATAAAAACGCACGACCTGGGCTGACCGTGCGTTCCTTTTTATCCCTCTTTGATTTCTTCCAAAATGTGTGTTATGAACGTTGCCTTTTGGAGATAGAACAATCTTGCATTTTTGTCCGTTACCTGGTCATGCAGCTCATAGGCTTCTGCAAGTTCAGATTCTAGGTATGCAACGATTTCTTCAACTGTTTTCATGGTGATTCCCCCTAGTATTTTATATGGACTATAAAACAGCTTCGGTCGATGCTGTGTCATAGTCCATACGGCAGATTATAAAAAATCCACCGATTGAACGTTGTTTCCTTTGACATGGATTTCTTTTATCAACCCACGCCAAAAGCGGCGTTTGTCTTCCGGCGACAGTGTTTCATAAATTGCCCGGAAATCTGTTTCCAGAGTTGCCCGGAGAGATTCAATATCCGTTTCCTCTGGATCATCGAGCCGTTCCATTTCGGCTATCCTTATTTGTTCTTTGAGTTCCGCTGTTTCTGCCAGGTATTCCGCATCGGTTTTATTGCCGGCCATATAGACTACTTCCAAACGGCGCAACTGTTCACGCAAGGCCGCTGTGTCCGTTTTAGGCTTCTTTTTCGGTTTGGTGCGTTCTAGTTCCACCCTTGCGATTTCTCCCCTGAGAAGTTCGTCCAGGTGATCTAAAAGCCATTTTTCCGTTTTGGCTTCCGAAATCGTGTGGCGGTTGTCGCAAGTTCGGATTTCTTTGTGCCGACATCTGTATGATCTGTATTCCTTGATTTCCCCGGTGCTTCGTGTCTGTGTGCAATAACTGGATATCATGGAGTTACCACATGAAGGGCATTTAATCAACCCGGTAAACAAATACACCCGGTTCCCTTGTGTCTTTTTGATGCTCCCACGGTTCTGGAGTGTTTCCCAATCCTCTTTTGATACATAAGGTTCGCAGTAATCCTCCACACCTCTGTAAGTGCCTGTGTATATCTCTTTGTGTACCACATCGAACCAGAGTTTTTTTGACCTATTTAACCCATATACCCGATTCACATATTTGGCAGCTTTTGAAACGTTCTGGTACTTCACCGCCATATCCCAGAAATCTTGTACGGCATCTTGCAACTCTGGATTCTTCACAAGGCGAGGTATTCCGTTTTCATCTTCTTTCTTTGTGTAACCGAACGGCATTGATGCCCACCCGAACCATGCTTCTTTACTGTTGCGTTTTTTCTCAAATACCACCCGGACACGTTCTGCGCCTTTTTCACGTTCGTTCTGGGCAATCGCAAGGAAGATAGTTATAGACATTCGCCCATTGGCTGTTGTTGTATCGTAGTCCTCCCAGATTGCTTTCCATTCAACGCCATGTGCATCCAAAATCTCTTGAACCTTGAAATATTCCTTTACGTTACGGAACCAGCGGTCAAGGCGTGTAAATAGGATCATATCTATTTTCCCGGCCTTTACATCCTCCAATAGCCTGGACATTTCCGGTCTTCTGAAGGCCGCCTTACCGCCCGAAACACCACCGTCCGTGTAATGGTCAACGATTTTTATTTTGTTCTTTTTACAGTATTCTTCTAGCGCATCAATCTGAGTTTGTATACTAAACCCAAATTTTTCTTGTTCGTCTGTTGAAACACGTTCATACAGACCGGCTCTCAATATTACCATTTTCGTTCCTCCTTTTTTCGACAGTTTTTTCTTTCAATTCCGAATATAGTAGAATGTGTAGACGGTTCCGAAATGTTTAATTATAATACAAGAGAGGAACACACGTTCCACAGCATTACTATTCCCCAAAGGAGTGTCAGAATTGAAGGAAGAATACATACAGCAGATTGTTGAACTTCTGCAAATGTGCAACGATATTTCGTTACTCGATCTTATCCTCCAACTACTTCAAAAAAACCAATAACTTCGATAGTTTGTCAGAATCCATATCATACAAGGATTCGACAGCTTCTAGAAAAATAGAATCACTTCTTAATCTTATTACGATATCCGAAAGGGTATCGTTTTTTTGTTGCATTTCTTCCTGGGTTGTGCGTTCCATCGGCACATCATAACCCATTAACCATGGTTCGCTTACATCCAGATACACGGCAATCTTGTATAACCGCTCAGAATCCATGTTTTGCGACTTGCCCGAAAGGTACTGACTTACCGCAGATTTCGGTATTTTCAGATCCCTTGTGAGGTCAACAGCTTTCTTTCCTCTTACCGCCATAGCTTCGTACAACCTGTCTTTGAGAGAACATTTTGAATTTTCCATTGTTTGAACCTCCCTCCATTGTGGTGTAAAACCATTGTATCGCATTACTTGAACTTTTGCAAGCAGAGGTTCAATTTTTTTGAAATAGGGGGTTGACTTTCTAAAAGTTACTTGCTATTATATCCATGGTTCAAGCAGATTGAACCGCTCAAAACTGAATTCGGAGGTGAATGCAAATGTTTGATTACAGAAAGCTGACCGGGCGAATTATTGAAAAGTTCGGTACAAGACGGGCTTTTGCGGATGCCGTAGACATTTCCGAAAATGCCATGTCCCAGAAGCTGTCCGGCAAGATGAAGATTACCACGGATGATATCACCCTGTGGTGCAAGCCTGAGTTCCTTGACATCCCTTGTAATGAGATTGGCGTTTATTTTTTTGCGCCTAAAGTTCAAGAAAACTGAACCAAAGCATGAGAAAGGAAATACATATGGACTTAAAAACAAGAATTGAAAAGATTTTGTCCGAAATCCTTTCTGATCGACATGAGTGCAAAGTGACTTTGCGATTTGAAAGGAGTGAGGAATCTTGCAAGAACTAAGTATATTTGATTTTCTTCCAGAGGAAGAAGCGGAAAAGTTCCGGCCCCAGAAGTCAACCGACTGGAAATGGTCCTTTGCGGACTACCCCAAGGAAAAGAACGGCTTAAAGGTTTTTAGCTGTTTCGCTTGCGGTGGTGGTAGCACGATGGGTTACAAACTGGCCGGCTGCGAAGTTCTGGGATGTTGCGAAATTGATCCCAGAATGAACGAAGTCTATGTAAAGAATCACAATCCCCGATTCAACTTCTTAATGGATATCCGGGAATTTAATAAGATTCCGAATGACGAACTACCCCCGGAATTGTTCGACCTGGATATTCTGGACGGTTCGCCCCCTTGCACCACATTTTCCATGGCAGGGAGCCGAGAAGAAAGTTGGGGCAAGAAAAAGAAATTCCGTGAAGGACAAGCGGAACAGACCCTTGACGATTTGTCTTTCATCTTCATTGAAACCGTTGCAAAGCTAAAACCCCGATGTGTAATCATGGAAAACGTTGAAGGGTTGCTTTTAGGTGAGGCGTGGTCTTATGTACAGGAAATCTACCGTCAGTTTAAGACAATCGGATACCAGGTGAAACACTGGCTTTGCAAGGGTGAGAACATGGGCATCCCTCAGACACGGCACAGGGTTTTCTTCGTTGCTCTGAGAAATGACATTGTTTTCGATTTGTCTGAACTTGATATGTCTTTCCATTATGAATCAGTGCCATATGGTGAAATCAAAGAAGGTGGTGGGCGCCCGATCAACAAGGACACGCAAGCATACCGAATGATTTGTCAGGCCACACCCGATGATTTAAGAATCGCTGATGTCTTTGCACGTCTTGGTCTTAAAGAAAAATGTTTCGGTCATAAAATCGCATGGGAGGACAAAATTTTACAGACAATAACGGCCAAACTTGATTATACCCGCGGAGCAGAAAAAGAACGAATTAGCGAACTGGATATAATCCATGCCCAAACGTTCCCAGAAGATTACGACTTTATGTCGGAATCTTGGCACGATGTAGCGTATATCTGTGGAATGTCGGTGCCGCCGGTGATGATAAAACGCATTGTGCAACGACTGATTGAAAGTGGGGTGCTGTGATGGCAAATCCGAGAATGATCGGGATCATATCAAAGCCCATCCAAAACAAGGAACGGAAGACAAATCCGTTCGGCAAGAATACCACGGTTGACAATAAAGCCCTTGGCAGATTGTTTGCCAACAAAAACAAGCTAACTCGGCAACAGTACAAAACCCTTAAAGGCCAGATATTGGCCGGGGACGCAGTTGGTGCAATGCGTGGACTTAAAAAGCTAACGAAAGAGGGTATTTGTGGTGCGATTGATTGATGCCGATTCACTGTTTAATGACTTGGCAGATTATTGGGGCATCCCCAAAGACTGGGACGGACAGATTGAACAGACTTGTGAGGATGCTTTGTGCGCAATCGAAAACGCCCCTGAAGTTGATGCTGTTCCGGTGGTGCATGGGGAGTGGATCGAACACGAATGGGCGGAGGAAGAAAACGGAGTGTTGATTTCTAACTTTGAATGTTCCGCTTGCCAGAATTGGGAACACAAGGAATCCAACTACTGCCCCAACTGTGGCGCAAAAATGGGTGGTGACATATGAAGCAACTGAAAAAGCCCACCCGTGAGCAAAGAAAACTTATCCAGTCGAAGCGGCTTAATCCTGATAACTGGATGGTGGAGAGAGATACCACAACTGAACTTGTGCTGATCCATAAGCACTTCGACAACAAAAAGAGAATCATTCCGAAGGGAGATAAAAACAATGTCTGATTTTGAAAGAGAAGATATGGAACTTGCGACTATGATGGGTGGCAAGTTCGTGGATGAAACAAGAGAACCCGTGGAGATGCCCGTGGAAAAGCCCACAGCGGCTCCCGTAGCTGAAAAGCATAATTCCCCGGTAAAGAATGTACCCGGCAATGAAAAGCCCGTAACAACCCAGTGGGAACCCGTGAAGCCCGCTCCGAATTTCATGGACAAGCTGAAAGCCGCAACAAAGGAAGTCGGCGTTTATGCGGTCATGTCCATTGTTCTGTTCTGGTGGCAACAGACCGGGAGAATTGACGAAGTTACATCCTGGTATGCGCTGTTGGTCTGTGTCGGTCTTACGTTCTTCTCCATCGGTAAAATGTGCCGTGGGGGTGTGAAGTGATGGAGCATCCAGAAATCGCAAACGCAATGCGCACGGGTTATCCACACGGCGAACCGGATTATCCACATTGTCCGGTGTGCGGAAATGAATGTGATGAAATCTATATGGACACGGATGGCGAAATCTTTGCGTGTTCCGAATGCGTGAAGATCAAAAACGCATGGGAAGTCGATGAATGTTTTTAGGAGGAATAAACCATGAAGAAAAGCGAACTTTACTACTTGGCTATGATTGCCGTGGTGAATACCCCGACCATTTCCCCGGAAAAAAAGATTGAAGTTTTGAAGGTTCTGGCTGAAGACGAATCTATTGCACTTTTCACAGAAGAACGGGAAGAAAAGGCGGCTGAGGAAGAATGAGCGGATTTGAAAGAGGCGTGAGGTATTACACCAAAGCCAAGGTTGTGATATCTTTCCCGGAAGACCGGGTGTGTTGCGATTTCTGCCCCCTTATGGAAACTTACGCAAGAAAGCAATGCCGCCGAACTGGTGAGTATTTAGCCGACACACGGGGGATTGGTTACTATTGCCCATTGATATTTGAGGAGGAAAACAATGGCACGGATGTTTAGATTTCTGACCGCTGACGAAATCGAAGTCAAGGTCAAGCAAGTAAAAGAAAATGGTTTGGTCTGTCTGCTGTATAAGACAGCCCGAACCGACATGGATTTATTGGATGAAACCGTTGGCCCGGACAACTGGACGAACGATTACCGGGAAATCAAGGGTAATTTGTATGCCGGTATCGGCATCAGACAGCGGGACGATTCGTGGTGCTGGAAATGGGATTGTGGCATTGAATCCCGTGAGGATGGCGAAGGTAACGAAAAGAAGGGCGAAGCAAGCGACTCTTTCAAACGTGCCGGGTTCCGGTGGGGCATTGGTCGGGAACTCTATACATCCCCGTTTATCTGGATCAGCCCGGACAAAGCCGAAATCAAATCTAGCAATTTCGGCGGAAAAACCGCTTTCAAGTGCTTCGACAAATTCAGTGTCGAGAAGATTGCCTACGATGACACCACGGGCAGGATCATCGGACTGGCTATCCGAAACGATACCCGGAAGTGTAGGGCGTTCGTATGGCAAGCCTAACCGGAAAGATTCATTCTGTGGCGTTCTCTGCGACTGGGAATCCGATTATCTCAATTGAGGTGAACGAGATTCAACCCGGCATGAAAGCCGCTCAGAAGTTCAAGGAATGCCCCAAAATCAATATCAAATTATCCGAGTACAAACCGGGGCGCAGCTTGAATGCCAATGCTTACTATTGGAGCCTGATTGGCAAGCTTTCAAAGGCTCTCCGAATCTCTACAAGCTATTGCCATAACATCATGTTACGGCGGTACGGAGTTCTGGAAACGTTCGATGAACAGATTATGCAACTGTTTATCCTGGACACGGAAGAAGCCGCCCGGAAAGCTGACGAAGCGGAAACCTACCACATCAAGCCCACATCCCAAGTAAAACGGGGAAACGATGGCAAGATGTACCGTGTGTATCTGATGCTGAAAGGCTCCCACGATTACACCACGGCAGAAATGGCGGCTCTGATAAACGGACTCCGGGACGAATGCACACAAGTGGGAATCCCGGTGGAAACCCCGGATGAAATAGCAAACTTACTTTCTTTGATGGGGGGAATGGTATGAAAATAGGTTTGATAGACGTTGACGGGCATAATTTCCCGAACATACCGCTAATGAAAATATCCGCTTATCACAAGTTACAAGGAGATTCCGTTGAATGGTATGACCCAATGTTTTCGGAACACATGGACAGAGTTTATGTGTCGAAGGTGTTCAGCTTTTCCCCGGATTTTCCATACTACATCGATGCGGATGAGGTTATCTACGGCGGCTCCGGGTATTGTATTGAGTTGGTGAATGGGAAAGAGTTTTACAACAAAAGCAAAGATATTGACCTTCCACCGGAAATCGAACACATTTGCCCGGATTATTCCCTGTACGGCATTACGGACACCGCCTACGGCTTTTTAACAAGAGGATGCCCAAGGGGTTGCCATTTCTGCCATGTCGAAGCAAAAGAAGGGAGAGCATCACGCAAGGTTGCTGACCTGAATGAGTTCTGGAACGGACAGAAAAACATTGTGCTGTGCGACCCGAACATTCTAGCTTGCCGGGAATGGAAAGACCTTCTTCAGCAGCTGATTGACAGCAAAGCATGGGTGGATATTAACCAGGGCTTAGATATTCGGTTAATGACACAAGAAAAAGCCGAAATGCTTAAGCAAGTAAAAATCAAGCAATGGCACTTTGCGTGGGATCGGTACGAAGATAAAGAAAAGATACTTCCCCAATTTAAGATGTTCAAGGAAATAACCAACATCAACGAACGAAATTTGGTTGTGTATGTCCTCTGCAATTATGACACCACACTTGAACAGGACTTGGAACGCATTTACACATTGCGTGAGATGGGGTATTGGACTTATGTCATGCTTTATGACAAAGAACACATCCCCAAGGGACACGTTCTGAAAAAGCTTGCTAGGTGGGTAAACAATAGATTCATTTTCGCAAAGTGCGAAAGATTCGAAGATTACTTGAAAGCCGGTGAATAAATGCACACCCGTACAAGGGCATTGGGAATCACAATCCGGGTGAAAGAGGAAGTTGCCGAAAGAGATAGTTTTGACGGGCATCCGTGCTGTATCCTCTGCGGCTCTCCAGCCCCGGTAAATAATCGCCTTGCATTTTCTAACGCACACTATATAAGCCGCTCTCAGGGCGGTCTAGGGGTTGAGGAAAACATTCTAACCCTTTGCCTCGGATGCCATTACCGCTATGACCAAACAACAGACCGGGCAATGCTCAAACCGTTCTTTGGGCGGTATCTGAAAGAACATTATCCCGATTGGGACGAATCAAGTTTGTATTACAGAAAAGGAGAATAAACAATGTTAAATCATATCACTATCATGGGCCGGCTCACAAAGGATGTAGAGCTGCGCCGTACCGGCTCCGGTGTTGCCGTGGCAAGTTTCACGATTGCGTGTGACCGGGATTTCGGCACCAACGGCGAAAAGGAAACAGATTTCGTGGAAGTGGTCTGCTGGCGTAATACCGCCGAATTCGTAAGCAAGTATTTTTCCAAAGGCAGAATGGCGGTTGTTTCAGGTCGGCTCCAGATCAGAAAGTGGGAGGACAAAAACGGCAATAAGCGCAATACCGCCGAGATTGTCGCAGACAACGTTTATTTTGGCGATAGCAAGAGCGACACCGCAAGCCAGAACAACGGCTTTACGGGCTTTGCGAAGCCTGAGAACGGCGGTTTCGCACCCATTGAGGACGATGACCCCATGTTGCCTTTCTGAAGCATAAATTAAATCCCTCCCCGCTTCGGTGGGGAGGGGAGATACAAAATAGGCGGTGATCTGAATGGGGTATGAGAGTTTCAAAATCTATTACCCAAAAAGCAAAGCGGAAATGAAGCGATGGACAAAAGAATATGGCATGAATGCCTACTATGCCGGGAAACATTGGGCGGTACGAAAAAAGGATGCTGAATTCTGGCATTTGCTGACCCGTTCCGCAATGAACAAACAAGAAGTAAGGCTCAGACCCTTTGAAAAGCCCGTTATCTTAACTTTTTATTTTAATGATAGGTTGGATTGTTCCAATCATGGAATGTTTATAAAAATGATTGAAGACGGTATGAAAGGTAGATTGATAACAGACGATTCCAAAAAGTTTGTAAAAGGTATCGAATGTTACTTTCATAACGAAGAATACATTCTTGTAAAAGTTCGTGAGGTGGAACAATGAATGATTTAACTGGAAAACGGTTTGGGCGGTTAATTGTGGCAGCGAGATCCGGGAGCAATCGCCAACACCGAGCAACATGGAAATGTGTTTGCGACTGCGGAAATGTAACAACCGTTGTGGGGAATAACCTTGTGAACGGGTATACAAAATCCTGTGGTTGTCTGCACGATGAAACTTCGGCGGAGAACGGGAGAAAATCAAGGGCTAGTATCACCAAACACGGCGGCAGCCACAAGAAGTTATATTTTGTGTGGCGGTCAATGCGTAACCGTTGTTTCGATAAAGGTCATCCCCGGTACAAAGATTGGGGCGGGCGTGGTATTACAGTCTGTGAAGAATGGCGCAATAGCTTTGAAGCCTTTGAAAAATGGGCGTTATCTAACGGTTACAACCCGATAGCAAAACGTGGCGAATGTACCCTTGACCGCATAGACAATAACGGGAATTATTGCCCGGAAAACTGTCGGTGGGTATCTGCAAAAGAGCAAGCGCAAAACAGACGAACAACGAAACAAATCAGGGAGGTGTAAACCATGGATGCGACACAATACGGAAAAATTCTTATGTACTGCCATGAACACGGCAGCATAACAGCCCGTGAAGCATTTATCCATCTGGGTATCAATAGCCCTAGAAAGGCAATCAGCGATCTGAAGCGCAAGGGCTACGAAGTAAAGGCCGTTAAGATGGACAACAACGGAAAGACTCCGTATAACCGATACTACATAAGCAAGAAAGATGGGAATGCCGATGTGTGAACGATATGTGACAATAGCTGATCTTGAAGACTTCAAAAAACAGCTTATTGCAGATATGAAGGATGCAGAAGTCAAACTGCATGAACAGAAAGGTAATATGTTGTTAGTCCCTGTTTATCACAAATGGATTCACAACACTTATGCGAGAAAACCGTTTGACACACCTTTTCAAGAAATGTTTGGTTCTCCCTTGCGACATAAGATTTGGGACGGTGTTAGGAAAGTTACCTGTCATGTGGTCGGCGTGAATACCGTGTCGCAGATACCTAATTCAAGGGCGAAAATGGCCCTTGAATTTGCAGACAAACTTTGTGAATTCATCTATGAATATATGAAAAAGCATGGTGGTGTTGACAATGGCTGATGTTAAATGGATCAAGATAACAACGGATATTTTCGATGATGAAAAGATTCTGTTGATTGAAAGCTTGCCTGATTCCTATGCAATCATAACGGTCTGGTTCAAACTGCTATGCCTTGCCGGGAAGCAGAACAACAGCGGTGTGTTCATGATGGGGCGTATCGCCTACACTGACAAGATGCTTGCAACGATTTTCCGAATGAAGGAAACAACCGTCACGTTGGCTTTGCAGACTTTTGAGCAGTTCGGCATGGTCGAAATCGTGGATGGCGTTATCACAATTCCGAATTGGGAGAAACACCAGAACCTGGACAAGCTGGAACAGGCAAGAGAGCAGACCCGGATAAGAGTTGCAAGGCATCGGGACAAGCAAAAGCAACTTGCAAGCGGTAACGCATCATGTAACGCAGTATGTAACGCCAATGTAACGCCGACAGATAAAGAAGAAGATATAGATATAGATAAGAATAAGAAAGAGAATAAGAGTGTAAGAGAAACCACACGCACACTTTTTGACCGCCTTGTTCCCGATTATCATATCCCCTCTTCTGTCTATGACAAAATGGTCGAATGGATCACCTACAAAACGGAACGCAAAGAACCGTATAAGGAACAGGGCTTGAAAACCCTTCTGCGGCAGATTGAAAACAACTGCGCCCAATACGGCGAACGTGCTATCTGCGATTTGATTGATGATTCCATGGCTAACGGCTGGAAGGGGATTATCTTTGACCGACTGAAACAAGCCAGGCCGAAACCACAAGCGCAACCCAGACGGAACGGAAATGTTTTCCTGGAGATGCTTGAAGAAATGGAAGGTGGAATGTAAACCATGAATAATACTGAAGCATGGCAAATCCTTGCTATTCTGAAAGCAGCTTACCCGGCAAGCTATAACGGCATGACCAAAAAAGAAGCAACCGGCACCGTGCATATCTGGGAAATGCAGTTTGCGAATATGCCAGCCGATATCGTTATGATGGCGGTGCAAAAGCTGATTGCAACAAATAAATTCCCCCCTTCCGTTGCGGAAGTAAAGGACAAGATCAAAACGATCCATTGGGAAGCGCAAGATTTAGCCTATGGATGGGCAAGCAAGAATCTGAGTGAGGATGTGCGGAAACAGTATCAGCGGATTTATGAATTGACAAATGGTTACGGTTACGGGAAATCTTGCGAACCGGAACTTCACCAGTTGCTCCCCGTCCATCGAAAGCAAATTACGGGGGAGTGAGTATGGCAAAATTCACCTGTAAAGGCTGTGGCAATCGTTCACCCGGTTGTCATAGCACTTGCCCGGATTACGCAATTGATAAGGCTTTCCACGAAGCAGAAAGAAGCGAACAGAGCAAGGAAAAAGAAATTGATGGCGGTTTGACCTGGCAGACCATGAATTCCATAGCAAAAATCAACTCCAAAAAGCGAAAGGGGAATAGCAGATTCCATGAGCAATAACGATAAGTTCTGCGATGATTGCTTTTATTGCGGTCGGTTAAACGGTGGCGGTATGAGGTACTGCGCATATATACTGAGAACCAACCAGAAAAGGCCCTGTGATCCCGGCCCCGGTTGTACGGTGAAAGTAAAAATGAAGGTAAAACGCAGATTAAAAGGCGTTTTAGCGGATAAGTGAAAGGAGAAATAACCATGTCCGAAACTATGACAAGAGATTACAAAGCGGAAGCGGAAAAGCTTTTCGAACGTGTTCGAAAGCTTGAGCATGAATATGACAAGCTTCTCAAGGAACACCGAGCAATGGAAACCGAATTTGTCCGCATGAGGGCGCAGCTTGATATGGTGCATCTGATTTTCGGGAGAAAGTAAATGGCAAAAATTAAAGCTATTCGGCAAGTGCCGGACTTGTTCCCGGAATGTCAACCGATTGTTGGGAAAATCTACGAAGCGGAAATTACCGAGAGTAGGCGTTGGAAAGATGGCAGACCACGCAATACACCGTTTTGCATTATCGAAATTTCCGGTAAAAGAATTGTGCTTAGACACGGAGAATATGAAGTGGTGGAGGAATGAAAATGGCTGAATTAAAACCGTGCCCGTTTTGCGGTGGGGAAGCCTGTGTGCAGTTTTATCCATTTGAACCAGCCGCAGAAGTTGTTTGCTCCGAATGCGGAGCAAGGGGAACTGCATGGTTTGGCGAGAAAAATGAAGAACGAGCAATCGAAGCATGGAACAGGCGTTATGAACCCAAAGGGGAACTTGAATTCGACTATGGTGCGGAGGATTGAAGATGGCAACTGAAAAACTAGGGTCACCAAACGGAATCCCTTTGAGCCACGAAGATTTGAAAAACTTGCTTTTAGAGTTGGAAAGGATTTATGGAGATGGAAAATAAAAAACGGCTGATTGATGCCAATGCGCTGATTGATGAAATAGACGGCATTTACCAACGGCATTATGTTAATAGCGTGTATCAATTCATACATGACTTCTTTAGGGCTGTGTTTAGAAGAATCCATAAAGCCCCAACCGTGGATGCCGTGGAAGTGGTGCGGTGTAAGGATTGCGCCAAGCAAGGGCTGTTTACCTGCCCTATGTGCTATATCGAAAAGCAAACACTTCGGTTTGTGAATTTAAACCCGGAATTCTACTGCGGAGAAGGAGAAAGGAAAGACAATGGCTGACCGGGAAGTAAATATCAGGGTCGTGAAACCGCTGGATGGCGTGTATGCGGAATATCAGCCGGAGGAAGGGAAGGTCTACCGGGCGGAGTTGCGGAGATACCGAAGCGGAAAACGGATCGGGGAGTTGTTCTGTCTGGTTCCGATCCGGGGCAAGAAAATCATTGTCAGAAAAGGGGAATTTGAAATCGTGGAGGAAAACAATGGTAGCCTGTAAAGAATGCTTACACCTTGCGGTATGCGGACGGTACACCGCCACCGGGGGAAATGTCCGGGAGTGCAAGCACTTTGTAAAGCAAAAGACCGGGCGTTGGATTATCCACTCAAGCGGCAGAGGATCAGAAACAACGAACTGGGCTGAATGTTCCGAATGTCTGACTTGCGGTAGTCCGCATTGGAAAGTATGCCCGGTGTGTGAAACAAAAATGGAGGATGTATGAAAACTGAAATTCTGAAAATCAAAGGCGATTGGCAAGAGGTTGTAAATGACTGCCGTGCCACGGTTGCCAAAGGCGAACTTGGTCGGGAACCGTCCACGAAGTTCAAGCGGGCTATTCTGATTTCCGAGCATGACCCCATCCGGGATATCGAAATCAAGTTCCGTTGGCGTGATATTCCGTATTGGATTGCAATGCACTGGAAGACCCACATTTGGAGAAGCAGAACCAATACACAGCGCAATGACCGACAGACCCATTATGACCGGAAAAAGGCTCCGCAAGATTCCTGGGTTGATTTCATCGGTGATCCCAATGTGCAACATCTGATTGACACATGGCGAAAGCGGCTTTGCAGAATGGCAGCCCCAGAAACCAGAGAATATGCCGAAGATTTCAAAATCACATTGCGCCCGGTTGAACCAGAGATTTCCGATGTACTGGTTCCCAACTGCGTGTACCGCTGTGGTTGCCCGGAAAGCGGCGGCTGTGGATGGTATGACAGAATGGTAAAGAAATACCCGGACTTAGCAAGCACGGATATCCAAAAGCGGTACGATGCGTATAACCGCATTTTCCATGGGGAGGAATAACAATGGCAAATCCTAAATTGGCTATGAAAGCGGAACTTGAAACCAAGTACCGCCGAAAGTATGAAGAAAAGCTGTTACAGGCAAAGGCAGAATTTGAAGCCAGATTAGCACTAGCCGAAGCAAATTTTAATCGGATGGTGGACATGGCTTTGCAACAGTCGGCAGATGCGGCACTTTTCGCAGCTGATGATACGTTCGATGTGAACGAATACAGCGCAGAGAAGTTTCACAAGGCGCATATCCACTATGTCAACAAAATAGCCCATATGGCGGTTGTCGAGGATAAAGATGATCCCGATATGTGGTGGACGAAAGATACCGTTGATGCCCGGTTGCTGAAGCTGGTGGGCAAGGATAATTTTGTGGACTGGGAAACCAGATACGGAGGGAAAACAGATGGAGAATGTAATTGAAAGATATGTCCGGGAAAGCCGGGAGAAACAGCGGCAGTTATTTGGTGAGGTGGGATTAAAGGAAGATTGCATCCATTACCAAAACGGAATTGAGGGTGAGTATTGTATTGCCTGTACGGATTGTTTCAAAACACGCCAGGCAAAACTCCAGTGTGAATACGCAGTGTGTTATTTCTATCAGCGGAGGGAAGGTAAATGAAAGTAATGATTGATCCCGGCTGTTATCTGCCCACCAGGGCACACGAACTGGATGCAGGATATGACCTTTATTCCCCGGTCAACGTGACGCTCTATCCCAAGTGGAAGAATGGCCCGGAAAACAGTGTGGTCATTGATACCGGCGTTCATGTTCAGATCCCCGAAGGTTATGTGGGTGATGTGAAATCCAAGTCTGGACTGATGATGAATCAAGACATTATCACGGACGGAACTGTTGATGCAGGCTATACCGGGTCTATCCGTGTCAAGCTGTTCAACCTTGGCAGTGCCATCTGCCACATTGAGGATGGGCAGAAGATTGCTCAGTTGGTTATCAAGAAAATCATTACCCCTGAGTTGGAAGTGGTGGACGAACTAGAAGAAACCGAGCGGGGAAATGGCGGTTTCGGCAGCACCGGAAAATTCTAAAGTAGGTGATACATAGTGAGAGCGGACGAATATCTCAAACAGGCGAAACGTTTAGATTCGCTGATTGAGAACAAGAGAGAAGAAGAACGGGAATTGAGGGCGTTGGCGGTAAGCGTAACAGCTAACTGTAACGATATGCCCCGTGCTTCTGGAGTATCGGACAAGGTTGGCAACACCGTATCGAAAATCATAGCGGTGCAAGAACAAATCAATGATATGATTGACAAGTACGTTGATGTGAAACAAGACATTGTTCGGCATCTTGAAATGTTGCCACGGAAACAATATGAGGTTCTGTATTGGCTTTACGTTAAAAAGAGAGAGAAGCGCAAGCCGGGACAGAAATTGTATTATTCGTGGGCGGAGGTTGCCGAAAACCTGGGATGCTCAGAGGAGAATATCAGAAAGACAAGGCGTAGAGCGGTGAAAAACTTGCAAAAAATCCTTGATTCCGAAAAAGGGTTGCTTGAAGTTGAGTAAATACGTTTGATATAATTAGAATAGCGAAAAAGCGAAAGGGTGTGGCTCAGGCCATGCCCTTTTTGCGTTGTAAGAAAAAAGGAAGGTGAACCAATGAAACGGATTGAAATTTCCGTTCAGAATCGGGTTGCATGGCAGACCAACTCTGTGGATTATATCTGCGGCAATAAGGATTTTACGATTGGTTTTGTTTTCGATGACGAATGGAACGAATTTGAAACCAAAACCGCAAGATTCATCCACGGCGGGGAACATACTGACATTGTGTTCACCGGAGCGGAATGCAAAGTCCCCAAGATTCTGGACACCAAGAGAATGGAAGTTGGCGTGTATGCCGGCGACCTGTACACCACTACCCCAGCCATGGTGCGTTGCAAGCGATCAATTCTGTGCAAGGGTGGCTTACCCGCTGACCCTTCCCCCGATGTTTACGCACAAATCATGGAGATGATGGAAAGCTTTACGGGAGTTGACCCCGAAACGGTGGCTAAAGCTGTCAATGATTACATGGCGGAGAACCCCGTAACGGTGACGGAAACCGACCCCACCGTCCCCGACTGGGCGAAACAGCCCACGAAGCCGGAGTATACGGCGGCAGAGGTGGGGGCATTACCAGACACAACGGAAATCCCGGTTGTACCCACCAACGTATCCGCATTCGCCAATGACAGCGGGTATCAGACCGCCGCAGAAGTAACCGCAATTGTGCAGGAGCAGTTAGGGGTGATTGAGAATGCTAGTTACTAAGCTGAAAGCCATCGCCGATGCCATCCGTGGCAAGACCGGGAAAACCGATGGTCTGACCCTTGACCAGATGCCCATGGAGATTGAGGGGATTGAAGCCGGGGGCGGGGGTGCGGAGGCTTTCTACACACCGGCTGGAAAGTGTTACGTTGAACATATGCACATCACCGGGATGGTTGCCAATGCTAACATTGGCATCCTCTCGAGTCTGTATGAGAACGCAGTGAACTTGAAAAGTGTAGTAATGGAAGGTGGCAATATTTCCGGCAAGGGTAGCTCGTCCACGTTCTCTGGATGCACATCTTTGGTTTCTGCGGTTCTGAAAAATGTAACTGCTTACGGACATTACACTTTCAGAAATTGCACATTGCTGGAGTCAGTGCAATTAGGCAGTGTCGGTTTTCCTGTTACGACAATTGGTTCTCCGTATACCTTCATGGGGGCAAGACAGAATCCGGTTGTAACAATTTATGTTGATGCGACCACAATTGCTGACATCCCTACAGACGTTACAGCTAATGCCCCATGGGGAGCAACCAACGCAACAATCATCTACCGCAATTCCGCCACAGGGGAGGTAATCACCGAATGATTCAGAAAACCTTATACACTGGAAACGGTGTCAGCCTGTCCCCCATGTATGCAGAGGGGCGGACGGAAAGCAAGTACGTTCGGCTGATTGCGGACGAGGAAAAAGCCATCACCAATGGCGTGACCGTTACCACTTGCGTGGATGTGCTGAAAGCCGATGCCTCCAACTGGACGGACTGCGAACTTCCCCCGGATTCCTCCGGGGACGAAGCCACGGAAGCCGACTATCTGGAAGCACTGGCTGAAATGGGGGTTGAGGTATGAAAAAGACCGAACTGACGGAAGCCGTGGCAAATGCCAAAGCTGAAACCAAAACCGCATTGCAGACCGTATATGATGCGCTGAATTCTGGTCAGCAGAAAAAGATTGTGAAGGATGAAGCAGTCAAGAAGCTGTTTGACCTTTACGGCGTAGAGTACGAATAAACGAAAGTGAGGTGGCGTTATGGCGGCAAGGCTGACAGACCTACAAAAAAAGAAAATCATTGCAGACTTTGTGCAGCTAGGCAGTTATAACGCCGTTGCGAAAATGAATGGTGTTTCATGGGACACCGTAAAGCGGATTGTTAGTGAAACCGAAGAAATCGGGACAATTCTAGACCAAAAAAAAGAGGAAAACACCGCTGACATTTTGGCATATATGGAAAGCCAGAAGCAAATTGTCTGCGAGATCATCGGCAAGGGATTGGCGGCGTTGAATGACCCGGAAAAGCTGGCAAATGCGAACCCTAGCCAAATCACTACCGCATTGGGAACACTGATTGATAAATGGGTTGTGGTCAATGGTTCGACTGGAACGGAAACAAAGGACGATGGACTGAGCGCAAGTCTGCGAGAATTGGCAGAGGAGTTGGAAAGCGATTGATTAGCGATAAGCAAAAGAAAATCCTTGCCTTTCCGTATTCCAGATTCGATGTGCTTATTTGTGACGGTGCTGTCCGTTCTGGTAAGACCTCCATTATGATGTGGGCTTTTGTCAAATGGGCAATGGACAACTTCAGCGGACAGCGGTTCGGTATCTGCGGTAAGACAGTGGACAGCGCATCGAAGAACATAATTGTTCCGTTCACTTCCATGAGCCTGGCAAAAGAACGGTATATCATTCGTTGGCGGCGTTCAGATAAGATTCTGGAAGTGCGCCGGGGAGCGGTGACGAACCTTTTTGAAGTGTTCGGCGGTAAGGATGAAAGTAGTTTCGCATTGATCCAAGGCCGAACGTTGGCTGGTGTCCTATTGGACGAGGTTGTTTTGATGCCCCGTTCTTTCGTGGAACAAGCAATGACCCGATGCAGTGTGGATGGAGCGAAACTTTGGTTTTCATGTAACCCAGGAAGCCCGCAACACTGGTTCTATGTGGACTGGATACAGAAGCACAAGGAAAGAAACGCACTTTATTTGCATTTCAGCATGACGGACAACCCCGGATTGAGTGAGCAGACTATTGCAAGATATGAAGCCATGTTTTCCGGTGTGTTCCATCAGCGGTATGTGCAAGGTTTATGGGTACTTGCGGAAGGTTTGATCTATTCCGTATTTGGTGAGGACACAATTGTCCCAACCATCGAAAGAAAATATACCCGCTATGTCATATCAATGGACTATGGCATCCAGAACCCCACGGCGATGCTCTTGTGGGGCTTTTGTGATGGCATCTGGTATCAAGTGGATGAATTCTACCACTCAGGCCGTGAAACTTCACAGCAGAAGACCGACCAAGAATATTACGAAGACCTGGAACGGCTTGCCGGTGACCGTTATATCGATTGCCTTATCATTGACCCTTCCGCAACTTCCTTTATTGCACTGGTAAAGCAACAAAGGCGGTTCAAGGTTAGGAAAGCCCAAAATGATGTGATTGACGGAATCCAGAAGACAGCTTCGGCAATCCAGCAAGGCAAAATCAAAGTCAATGACTGCTGCAAGCGCACAATCAAAGAATACGGGCTTTATTCGTGGGATCAGAAAGCCGATGAGGACAGACCCATTAAGGACAATGACCACGCAATGGATGCCACACGGTATTTCGTTAACACGATGAAGATTATGAAGCCCAAAAGCGAATACATTTCACTATTGAATTGAGGTGCAATGAGTGAGAACATACCAAGATTTAGTTGCACTCTTTGACAGCGAGGGCAAGCGAAAGAAGTTTGTTTTTGATGTCATTGAGGAACATAAAAGCAGTGCGGCATATAAGACCGCTTCTATTGCGGAGAAATACTACGCCAAGAAGAATGTCACCATTATGGCATTCCAGAAGATGCTTTACAATATGCACGGGCAAGAGGTTCCCGACCTTTGGAGTGCCAATTATAAGCTGCGAACCCATTTCTTCCGGCGGTTCGTTACCCAGCAAGTGCAGTATGTACTTAGTAATGGCGTAACGTTCCAGAAGAAGGACACCAAGGACAAGCTTGGCAAGAAGTTCGACACCCAGTTACAGAAAGCGGCAAAGAAAGCAATGGTTGACCATGTTTCTTTCCTGTTCTGGAATCTGGATCATGTGGAAGTGTTCAGTTTTGCAGATACTCCCACCGACCCTGGCTTTGCACCTTTGTACGATGCAGACACGGGCGCACTTCGTGCCGGTGTCCGTTATTGGCATCCAGACGAAAAGACAACCAGAGCAACCCTCTACGAAGAAGATGGCTATACGGAATATGTCAAGAAAGAGGATGCTATTTCCATTGTGGCTGAAAAGCGCAGCTATAAAAAGACCATCATTTCCACAAAGGCCGATGGTGTGAGCGGTGAGCGGAACGAAAACTATGCCGCTTTCCCCATTGTTCCCCTTTATGCCAATGACCTGCATGAAAGCGAACTGGAAGGCCACCGGGAAAGCATCGATTGCTATGACTATATCAAGAGTGGTCTGGCAAATGATATCGATGATACTGCCGGTTTCTATTGGGTTCTGAAGAATTCCGGTGGTATGGATGATGTGGATTGCGCCAAGTTCATGGAGCGAATGCACACCGTAAAAACGGCTGTTCTGGATGATGATGCCGCAAGTGCCGAAGCGCATACCCTGGATATTCCCACAAGCGCACGGGAAAAGATGCTTGAAATCCTTAAGAAAGACCTTTATGAGGATTTCCAGATTGTCAACGTTGAAGCCCTTTCCGCATCGGCAAAGACCGCCACGGAGATTCGTGCAGCTTATCAGCCCATGGATGACAAATGCGGTGATTTTGAATACTTCCTGATTGATGCGATCCAGAACGTTCTTTCCCTTGCCGGGATTGACGATGAACCGACTTTCAAGTGGAACCGGATTGCAAACCAGACTGAGGAAACCAACATGGTCATGACTGCGGCGGCTATCCTGGGCGATGAACTGACCCTTAAGAAGCTTCCCTTCCTTACCCCGGAGGAAATCGAAGACCGAATCCGGGATATGGGTGATGATGCTATGAGCCGCTACAAGCCCCCACAGGACGATGAAACCGGGGATGATGAATAATGCCTTACCCTTCCGATAAATGGACTGACGAAGCCTTGAGCGACCTTGAAAAGAGGATTGCTCAAGTATTCGCCGATGCCGAAAGAGATTTGGACAAAGAAGTGCGAGAATACTTCGCCAAATTTAAACTCCGGGATGCTGAGATGCAAAAGCTTGTTCAATCCGGTGATATGACCCAGGCAGAATATCAGAGATGGAGAATGACCCAGATAGGCAGAGGGCAACGTTTTGAAGCCTTGCGGGATAGAGTGGCTGAGAGAATTACCCAGGCGAACGAAACCGCAAACGCCTATGTAAACGATATGACACCTTCCATTTATTCTCTGAACCGAAACTATGAAGCATACACCATTGAGAAAACCGTTGGTAGTTGCGACTTTACAATGTGGGACGAATCAACCGTGCGCAAACTGCTGGTAGAGCAGCCCGATCTAATGCCCTATTATCCTCCAAGTAGGGCGTTAGACCGGGGCATTGATTTAGCCTATGGTAAAAGCCAGATAACAAAGCACGTTACCAGTGGCATTATACGGGGTTTACCCGTTGGAAAGATTGCCAATGAGTTGATGTCTTCTATCTCTGGAATGAGCCGTGAGAGCGCAGTCAGAGCCGCAAGAACGGGCATTACAGCCGCACAGAATGCCGGGCGCATGGACAGCTATGTTGCAGCGGAAAAGATGGGCATTAAAATCAAGCGGAGATGGATTTGCACAAAGGACTCCCGGACACGAAATGCCCACGGTCAGGCTGATGGACAAATCATTGTCGGAACAAAGGAACCGTTTATTGTCGGCGGTGAAAAGCTGATGTTCCCTGGCGATAAATCCATGGGCGCAAGCGGCTGGAATATCTACAATTGCCGATGTTCCACCAGAACCGTGGAAAAGGACGGTATTGAAGCTGAACCCCGTGAAATGCGAGTGACGAACCCGGCATGGGAACAAGCCAAGGAAGAGGAAAACGCACTTGCCCAAAGAGTGGAACGGCTGAAAGAAAGAGAAGCCAAAGAAACCGACCCGGAGAAGAAAAGGGAAATCCGTCAAGAGCGGTTAGCGGCACAAAAGGAACTTTCCCAGGCCACGAAGAAACGCCAAGGCATTGACAAAGACATGGTTGTCAGTGATATGACCTATTCCGACTGGAAAAAATGGAAAGAAACTGGCGTGATTCCCGAACCGCCGAAGCCGACAAAGCTTGCAAAGCCCACATTCACCCCGGCAAAGACTATTCAAGAAGCTGAAGAATTTGCAAGTCAGTTTGTTGATGCAAAGGGCTTTGGTGCGATTGGAACATCTTATGCCGGTGTACATCTGGACGTTGCAAACGATGTGAACCATGCTTTGAATGATGTTTTCGGTTCGCTTAACATTCCGAAGTTGGGCGGTATCGCCGCCCCGGCAAAGAATACGAAGCTAGGCAAAATGGTTAATGCCCATGCCGCATATTCCCCAATTAGAAAGAGTATTCTGATGGATAGGAATAAGACCAAAAAAGCAAGTATGATGCTTGATGGACTTATGGCAGATAAAAAGGCAATAACCAACATTCTGACCCACCCTGAGCAATACGATTGGGGCAAAATGAGCGCACGACTACGGAAAATCATTGACGGTTCCAGAGAAACAGGACGATCCATTGTTGCTGAAACCATTGTCGAAGCGATAACCCACGAATTGGGACACCACATTGAACGTAGTGTTTCGAAGGAAGATTGGGACATTATCAAAGCTGGCATGGACAAATATGCAACGAAAATTTCTGGCTATTGCGTGGACAGTCTTAGCGAATACTTTGCAGAAAGTTTCACTTCTTACATGAAAGGCGAAGACCGTATCGACCCGGCATTACGGGCAATCTTTGACAGAATGAGGAAATAAACATGGAAGAAGAAATCATCGAAGAAATTTTCGGTCTAATTGCCGATGAAGTGAACAACGCAAAGAAAGAAAAGGATAAGGAATAGCAACTGTTTCAGTTTTGGAAATGGTTGCTTTTTCTATGCCCATTTTTGGAGGTGATCCAAATGTCTGTAACATTCAATGACTATTCCGATGATGTATTGGAAGCCTTTGATGCGGCTTGTTTAAGGGCATTGGAACGTTGCGGATTACAGGCTGAAGGTTATGCCAAAGACCTTGTTCCCGTTGTTACGGGACATCTGAGGAACAGCATTTCCCATAGGGTGGACGAAGCGGAACCAGCCGCCTATATCGGCACGAACAACAGCTATGCAGCTTATGTCGAATTCGGTACTGGTCATTATTCTACCATTGGTGGCGGCACTACAAAAACGCACTGGGTGTATATGGGTTATGACCAGAAGTGGCACTTCGGCAAGCCCGTGAAGCCCAGACCGTATTTGAAACCGGCTGTTGCAAACCACAAAGGCACATACAGAAATATTTTCAAGGACGAACTGTCCAAGTAATTCAGTAAAATCCGCACACGGAAAAGCAAATCTGTGTGTGGTTTTTATATCACTTATCGCTCCGAAGAACCGGAGCCAAAGAAAGGAAAGATAAGAAATGGCACTCACTCGCAAACTTTTGAAGGGCATGGGTCTAACCGATGAACAGGTAGACACCATCATTGAAGCACATACCGACACTGTTGATGGTCTGAAAGCAGACATCGGCAAGTATAAGGGCGATGCAGAAAAATTGCCCGGTGTCCAGAAGCAACTGGACGAACTGAAAGCCGCCGGGGATGGTGGCTACAAGCAGAAGTATGAGGATGAACACAAAGCATTCGAAGACTTCAAGGCGGCTCAAACGGCAAAGGAAACCAGACAGGCGAAAGAAGCCGCCTACCGTGCGTTTCTGAAATCCGTGGGCGTAAGCGAAAAGCGCATCCCGGCTATCATGAAGGTGACCGACCTTGACGGTATCGAGATGGACGGTGACAAGTTCAAGGATGCGGATAAGCTTACCGAATCCGTGAAAACCGAATGGGCTGATTTCATCGAAACCACCGACACCAACGGCGCAAATACCCAGACTCCCCCCGCAAATAATCCGAACGGTGGCGAAGACCCTTCCAAGATGACCATGGAACAGTACATCGCATACCGCAACAAACAGTAATTTTTTAATTAAAAGGAGATTTTAATTATGGCTAACAACATTCTGACCCCCGATATTATCGCCCGTGAAGCACTGATGGTGCTGAGAAACAACGCAGTTATGGCAAACCTGGTTCACCGTGACTATTCCAACGAGTTCGCTGGTGCTGTTGGTGACACTATCACCGTCCGCAAGCCTGCTACCTTCGTTGCCAATGAGTATTCCGGCTCTATCAATGTTCAGGATGCAACTGAAACCGCCGTGCCTGTTGTCATGGACAAGCACCTGGACGTTTCTTTCGCTGTCACTGCTAAGCAGATGACCCTGGACATTGCCGACTTCTCCAAGCAGCTGCTTGTTCCTGCTATGCAGGCTTTCGCTGATAAGGTTGACAAGTACCTGATCGCTCTG
>JAEIGA010001606.1_pt1 | contig 35454 bp, 42 predicted proteins | sample 9270691 | NCBI WGS metagenome assembly JAEIGA01 (sample SAMN17057246, study PRJNA624740) | gut metagenome | biome: biome; isolation source: fecal sample | host: Bos grunniens | place: China: Xizang | collected 2019
CATCAGAGATTGGTGCAGTAAATTCTGGCTTTTTCAAAGATATATATTTAGCGTGTATTGGCTTGGAAATATTTTGTTTTGTGTCTTCTGAAATAACCGGTGCTTTTTCAATAGGAACGACTGAAACAACACATTTTTTTATAAGACCGTTTGCTTCCACAAGCACATTTGCTTGACCGCAGGCAACGGCTTTTATAATTCCAGATTCAGACACTTCCACAACATCCGGTCTGTCCGACACGAACTTTGCCGTTGTTTCATCTCCGGAAACCTCTGTAGTTAATGTAAACTCTTCTCCCTCGTGTAATTCAGCAGTTTTATTATTTAATACTAATCGCGAAACCTTAATCTCTTCATAAATACGAGGTATTTGTTTTTCTGTTGCTTCGGGTACAACCGTTGTTATATTTGATTTGTTTTGTTCAACGAAATCTTTGCCACTAAACCAAGCCAATATACAAAGTAAAATATATAACACAATAAAAAACAACCGTCCTCTTAGTTTTCCCCAATCAATTTTCTCCTTTATTCTGCATATTCGACGCAATCTCCACATCAGTCTCCACCTTTCTCAGAGCATCTTTGCAGTTTAGACCTCTGTGATACCAACGCAGTGCCGATTCTTGTTTTTTTAAAGACAATCCATTGTTGCCAAATGCGGTTTCAAAATAAGACCTGTCTTTAGGTTCACACAATGCAATCATGTCGTTTAACCTTTTCTTAGACCAAAAATCAACACCTCCTACTTTTAACATTGTAAAGTCTTTGAATACATGTTTTTCTTTTCGCTTAAAAACACGTAAATTCTGAATACATTCAACTGTTGTTTTTCTAATTTCAGCCTCTTCCTCCACACTGCACTGAGGAATGACATAATATTTAGAATCACCAGTATTTTTTTCGGTGTGTAAAATACCCGCCGCAGAAGATGCTAAATCGTCTGCTATTTCATTATATTTATTTCCGGAATGACCTTTAACATGATGATAATAAATTTGAATACCGGCACGATTCATAAAGGAAGCATAACTTTCTGTATATGTATTCTTTGTTCTCCAGTATCCTGTAGGCCACAACCCAACCCCTTCATAATCGTGATAAATTTCTAATACAGTACAGCCAAGTTCTTTTGCTTTTTTCACCGCCATTTTTGCCGCTTCTATTTCTCCGGCAACATTCCAATACTGATTATATTCTGTACCGCTTCCTCGATAACGATGTTCTTCCCCGTTGTCATCAAGCAAAACAATACCATATCCGTATACTTTAGTCGCACGATTGTAACTCCCATCTGTATATGCCTTGAATACTTTTCTAGTATTATTTTTCTTATATGCCGATATATATTTCCAGTTTCCAGGTGCTCTTTGTAATCCAAAAGCGGAAAGTTCTTCCGGTTTTTTATATGTTTTATATTTTGCGATATTCCAAAATGATATTTTCTTCCCTTTTGCGTAATCTTCCTGTTCTTTTACAGTCATACAACAAGAATCTCTGTATTTTTCATCAGGAAACGAATTTTCATATTGGTCTATTATTAGATATCCAACTACAGATTTTTCATCTTTGACATACACATATGCTTTCAAAGGATATTTCGCGTTGGTTGGGGCTCCTTTTCGAACAATTACTGTCTGTTTCTTATTTTTAATTCGATACCATTCAGAACTATTAAGTGTAATGATTATACATTCACTCATAATATTAACCCTCCTTATTTTCTATTAATAGTATGAACGGGAGGGTTTTGTTTCAAAAAAAAAGAACCCAAGAGCCAAAGCCCCTGGATTCTTATATTTTTTGCAAGCATTAATTATCTTGCATTTTCCCTGTTCTGATTAAAAACAGAATTTCACTTAACATTTTCTCCATTTCATCTGGATTTCCGCTAAAATCTGTGCCAGAAGTTTTAATTTGATAATCCCATTCATTTTGTGAAACGAGATATGTCGGTATATCCTGATAGAAAACAGTACCCTTTTTAAAAAACAATCCCGTCTTCTTATCAGTAAAACCAAATTCTACAATTTTAAGGGCATCCTGACACTGTGGATGTACTTTTTTAAAGTTCTTTTTGTTTCTTTTAATCAACTCAGACCAGCCACCACAACTTAATCTTTTCAATGCACTCTGTTCTTTTTTGAATTTGTTAATAACCAGTAATGCACCGTCTGTAATGCGAAAAATATCTTGGTATTCAGTTGTTACAACCCTCTGCATAAGTCTACCCCCTAATCACTGGCTCAAAATCCCAGTACTTTATAATTTGTCCAACCTGAGTTTTTAACAATCCAAGTGTATATCTTACAGGATAGTCTCCTATAAATTCAAACAATGCGTTTTTTCCTGGCAATAAATATTTATCAAGAATACACATTTCTTCCTCAGTTAATTCTCGCACGCTGATATTTTGCAAACCAGCCTTTTCAAGGGAAGTATAAATAACTCCGACATTACTTGATGCTATTTCATCATTTCTAACAAGGCAGAGACCACCAACTCTACGTGTTTCCTCATCCAACTTAATAGAAGCATCTTTAACGTATTTTTTAATTAAGTCATGGACTGTTTCGTCGTCTTGACTAATAAATTCCATATTCTTCAAGACTTTTTCATCTTGCAAAGACAATACAAGACCACAAAAAGCCTGTTCTAAAAAAGCCGTTCCGATACCGTAACACCCGTCAAAATCAATGACTAATTTTTCTCTTCTTTTGATTGACAATGTATATTTAGGTAACAAATGTTCGGTCAGGAAAGTTTTCCCCTGTTCAGGACTCCAAGGTTCTTTGGAAAAATCCTTTGAAATTACAATTTTCATAAATATTCCTCCTTCTTACTCATAAAACCAATCGGCTACAAGTGTTAAAAAATTTTCTACTGCGTCCAAAACGCGAACAATTATTCTTGCCATGACACACTCTCCGTTCCAACACCAACAAAGATGCACACAGAAAGTTGAAATCCATTTTCAGCGAGAGAAGTTTCGATAAATTCTCCGAGTTCATCCTGCAATTGTTCTATATTTTCGCATTGTTTGTACGATTCTCTTTCCGCAAAATTAGAAACTGCGGTTGCAATTGTTTGTTCGACCAACTCAAACTCGCAAACATCTTCTTTTGCGAAGGCAGGGAACAAGACAATAATCTCAAGTGGTTGTTTAAAACCAGTGATGATATCTTCGTTTTCGTCAGATATAAGACGAAGATAATTACCATGTGAATACTTCATAATACATTTCCTCCTTATTTCTTCTATGTTTCTTTATATAGTAATTCAATAATAGTATGATTTTTCAAAAATACATATAAAAAGAGCCCGCCATGAAATGCGGACCCTTAAAAACAATTATAATTCAACCAATTCGAAATCTATTACCCAAACAAACGGGTTCACATTCCACCCATAAACAGAAAGTTCTTTTTTATTTACAGTAGAATCCCATAAAGTTTCGAATTTTTCTAAACTAAAATCACTATGACGGTTCATTCTCTCATCTCCGACGATTGCGTCTGTCGAGATGTTGATTCCTTCCTTATGAGCATCTTCAATCGTCATATTCTGCAGTCTTTCTGCTCTAACACCTGTTACTTTTAAAAAGATACGAGCCGCTTCTTTTGGCATATGAATGGATGGTTTCCATTTCCAGTTTTCTGTTTCTGTTTCCCAAAGACGACCATTATCAGATGCTTTGTATACATATCCATTTTCATCTCCAGCGAAATTGATGTAGTTCCAAGTTTCTCTGATATACAAGTAATCACCTGTTTGAAATGGTTGCTGGTAAACAGATTGTATTAAATCCTCATCTGTCATGCGGGAATAAGGCAAAAACAGTAATGGTTTTTCTTTGATGAACTCTTCTGGAAGTTTGTTTTTGCATTTGTCCGGAGCAATTCCAATAAGTTGAGATGGCTTTATGCATCTTCTTGTTACACCTTTGTTTCCCGCAATAATAGCAAACACCATTTCCGTATTAAAAAGAACAGGTTTTGCAATTTTTAACAATTCTTCTCTTGTCATGGGTCGATTCCCTCCTCTAAATATTCTTTCATTGCAATACGATATAAAACTCTCATGCGAGAAGCCTTTTGCCCAGAAGTGAATGGTGACATTGCAAACTTTGCGAAAGAATCAGATTCGCAATCACCTTCCCACTCATCCAAATGTAAAGCCTGATATATTTTGTGGTAAACAATATGACACAATTCATAATTATCTGGTAATGGATTGTCTTCGTCAATCTCAAATCCGTAAGAATTCCATTCTTTCTTTAAATCTTCCTCACTAAGAGATTGGCACTCCGTTTTGATTTGTTCAAACAGATTGATTTTGTCATTCCATTCACTAAGCGGATAATTTTGGTCTGTTGCATTTTGAAAAAATTGATTTGTATCAAAACAGTTTTTAATCTCATCCGGATATCCGGTATCGAACAAACCAAGTATTTTGTGTTCGTGCCAATAAACAAACCGGAAATTAAGTAAAGAATGTAACCAATAATAATCGGCAACCTCTGTACCATTTTGGTAATTGACACTAGGTCTTTTCCACAAGTTTTGCTTAATGATTTTCTGTGCATTATCAAACGCCACACTCATAACGCCACGAGCAAACCGGTATGCTTCTACCTCATTTTTTACTTGTTTAAAACACAATTCAAATTCATAACTCATACATTAACCTCTGCTTTCTTTTAGCAGCATCATATCATAGCCACTTTGAACGAATTCAACAGTTAAAGAGTGTCTCACGGCGTTTCCAAGAACAATGTAGATAAGTTCCATATCTTCTCTTGAAAATTCAGTGCCTAAAAAATTATTGATACAATGCCTTAGATTGTCTTGGTATTCCGCATTTCGTTTTTCTGTCTTATAAGGTAGTGCAAAAGAGGCACTACGAGATAAGTACTCCAACACCTTGCAACGAACCAGAGTATCATCGCAATGTTCTAATAAGAAATATTGATTCTTTTTTGGTTCCGCAATAAATTCCAATCTCTGATTAATGAAACTGTGAGGGAACGAAGATAATAATTTTTTCAAAGTTTCAACTTCAATTTCTAAAAAATCTCCTGTTTGTTTTTCTAATAAATTACTCATATACATTTCCTCCTAATCAAACAAATTTCCCTTAACCTCCATACCCATACTGTTAGAATCAAACCAGTATCCGAGGTCTTTTCTTAATGATGGCTTTGTTGGCCAATCAACATAGAATCCATGGTGGGATTCACTGACATGCATTACATTTGGAATTACATTTTCATAACTTCCAAATCGAACAACACCTATTACATTTTCATCAAAATGATAAGCAATTTTATCGTGTTCCCACACAGGCTCCCCTTTAACTGTGAGTTTTCCTGTGAAATGACAAATGGTATTTTTGTCAACTTCATTTTCGTTATTGAAAACAATGGAGTTTTCATTGGCAGAAATATCGTCTTCTGACAAAATATACAGTTTATCACCAATCGGAACCGGATAACCCATAATCCATTCGCTGTCAGTAACTCTTTTAGCCTTTACCAACATCGTTGCTTCATTTTGAAAAATGAGTTCATTGAGCGTTTTCATTTTTCGTTTCCTCCTCTTTTTGTAACATAGATTTTAATAATTGCACATACCAAACATCATTAATTTCTGCATCAGTAATCTCTTTCAAGTCTTCTTCTGTTTCAATTACTTCCCAGAAACTTTCTGCACCCCAGACAATTTTTCTTAGTTCAGGAACAAAAATAGCAGGGTTTTTTAATGTGCCATTTGTTAAGACTCCGCTTTCTTTATTGTAAGAAGTTATGATTTTCACCGGTAGGTCACCGATAAAAAATCCCAAAAATGTTTTACCCTGGTATTCATCGCTACAAGGCTTTATTCGACAAAGAGCACCCGTATCGTTGAACAAAGGTGTAAAATCAATATCCTGATTTTCTACCGCGGTAACGGTAATTGGGTATTCTATGTATTTTGAATCAAACGATGTACATTGTTCGCAATCATTTTCGCAAACAGGATGTACATTATTTTCATTCAGAACACAATTTACGACCCTGAAATCAACTAAATAATCTCTTTTTGCATGTCGGCATCTTTTGATTTTAGGTTTCATTTAATTTCCTCCTTTCTGAAACATCCTTCTTTTCTTTATAGATAATTCAATTATAGTATGTCATTTTTAGTTGTCTTACTTAATATAACATATATTGAGAACCAATACAAGATTGAAAAACAAAAAAGAGACTCCGCAGAGTCCCCCTTTTGTTTTGTTGATTGAAAAGAACGATTAATAATAAGTAATCAAAGCGTATGCTGACAAGAACGCCAATGCAATTCCGATAATTATTAATGAGATACCCACAAACAATTTACTTTTATTATCCGTGAAAAATTCAGAGATGCCCTTAATAACAGCACCAACTCCTGCCACGGCAGAAAAACGAACTACCCACACATAATCGATGTAAATATCGAAAGGCAATGCATCAACAAGAATCAAGATTCCGGCAATCAATACAGACAAACCGAAAGTATAGTCAAATATTGTTTTGATTGATGTTTTAAGCAACCAAATAACATTTTCTTTCTTAGCAAACCATTCTCTTAAAACCAACATTTTTTCTTTCATTGAATTAACTTTTGTACTCATAATTTTTCCCTCCATATAATCTTTATAATATAGTACAATCGTAGTATGATTTTTCTATTACAAGAACAAAAAAAAGCCGAAGACAAAAATCTTCGACTTGCTTTTCTATTTAATCCTGACGAAGCACAACCAACGCCAAAACTGTTCCACCGTAAAACGGAAATAGTTAAGAACATCTACCACACTTTTATAATATACACAAAATAATTAATTTGTCAACACTATTTTACAACAATTTTGAAAATTTTATGTAAAAATCGCAAAATTGTCAGAAAATTCATACTTGTTAGACACAAAACAAAAAAAGACCCGCGCGAGCGAGTCTTTTCAAAAAAACGAAACATCATTTTCTGCGATAATAATACCAATTCCAATTATCTTGCCTTTTTCCATCTTCTTCTTTTTTAAAAACAGAAACTAAATCATAGTATTTTTGCAGTCTTGAACTCCAATAATTATCACATATTAAAATATCAGGAAATGTTTCAGCCATCTGTTGAAATTGATATTCTTCTGAAATAAGGATGCCAACACACAATCGGCTTACAGCAATATATTTACCGGTTAAGAATTCTTGAGGAACAGTGAAAGGATACTTGCCTATTAAATAGTCAAATTTATCATCGTTCCACTTTCTGTCCGCGGTATCGTCAATACCTATATATTTTAAGCCTGCATTTAAGAAGCATTCGCTCTGAAAACCGTGAGCACAACCGATATCAAAAACGGTATCAAAACCAAGTTGTTTTACAGCATCAACGGCCACTTCATAATCGGAAGCACCTTCTGCTCCAAAGAAATGTTCAATGTCATCGGCATGAGATGCCCGCCAGAACCAGTCTTCGCTGTTAATATCATATATTTTATAATAATCCGATATTTGACGATAATGTTCTGATATTCTTGGATAGCGACATTCTGTATGTTGAGACATATTACACCTCCAAAGTACCAATATTCCACTCAGTGTAAGTTCCGTCTTTTAAATTACGGATACGTTGCCAAGCACCCGAGCAATCCATTTCAACCATGAAATCGGTTCCCTTTATTTTACCTTCTTCATCTTCTAATATACGGACTTCATTTTTTACCGATGTTTCAATATATTTAACTGCATCCTCGTGCGTATCACATTTTTTCATCGGCATATCCATATCAAATGAATAATAAGTAACAACAACATAGCAGAGTTTTGGTTTTCTAATTAGACTTGAAACAGCACCATGTCCCAAAATAAAGATTTCCAAAATTACAGACATAGCCTCTTTCAGAGACCAGTCATAGTCACAGTCGTATTCTTCATGATTCTTTTGGAAATCATAAGCAGCCTTTTCTAATAGTTTCTCATCTTTCAAAATTTCTTCTTTACTTTTTCCAGTAAAATCGCCGTCTGGTGTATTTTCTACGGCATCAATCAAATCTTGCATGTAAGATTCTTTCATAATCATTACTCGTTTCCTCCTTGATTTAAAATTTCTAAAACATTTTTTGCTTGCGCAAGAGTCAATGTTTCTAATTTACCAGAGTAATTACAAAACTCTCTGATTTTAGACAATGCACTGTCTTTTTCTAGTTTTTCTTCCAACACTTTTTTGTTTGGATATAGGACAAAATTAACACATGAATCGGTTTTTTCTCTGAGACCCATATATGCGGGATGTTCAAAAAATTGTCTTCCCTGAACGGTAACATATTTTTTACCGACCTTTTCGACAACTGCTTCGCGGATAGGTGCCTCACCCGCTTTGATGCGTCTTGCCTCATTTCCAACAACTTCCAAAGCAACTCTTTGTCCTACTTCAAAATCTGTAATCTTATGCATTTGTTTCCTCCTCATTTTCGTATTTGTTGTCGCGATTCTTACCAATGTGCCAACCATCACAGAATACACACTTATAAACACTAAAGTGTTTTCCTGTTTTCTTACTCATTTTTTCAGCCGCTTTTGTAGCAGACTCTTTGGATGAATAAGATATTTTGGGCTGACCGGTTTTTTGGCTAATGTGGGAATTTTTACTAAACATTCCCCATGCATTGCCCTTGATAAAAAAATTGCGAAAAGCCCTTTTGAGAGGACCTTGACATTTAAGTGCCAAAATTAAATTTTTACACTTAATCATTTGGAATCATTCCCTCCTATAAAAATAATCATATTATTCGCAGTTGTATTTTGTTTCTAACCTCCAATCAAACTTTGATAATATGTCATACATAGTTTGAGTTTTCTGGGTAATCAACAAAAAAGCACCCCCGCAAGGGGAGTGCTGATTTGTATGAAAAATCAGATATTTTTCACATCTGTTTTTTGGAATAAAACACATTTTCTTTCCTGACCAATTTTTTGGTAAACGCCAATGTAGTTTTCCCCATCATAGTGATAGAGTGTTGCAACAAAAGGAGCCAATGTCTTTGTTTCAACAACTTTTCCGTTTTGTCGAACAGTTGGTTCAAAAACAGAAGATAAAACATTTGTCAGCACTTTCTGTCTCAATTCTTTTTGATGTGTCTGCCATTTTTCAAGCATTTCATTTCTGTAGTTTTCTGCAACAGCCTTGTCTGAATACCACAACCCTTGAGGGTAATTCACATTATCATAATACACATCAATTTTTTCTTCTGGATTAGAACAATGAGATAAATAAAGAACGAGTGTTCGGCGGTTGTCATTTAATTCATAAATTTCCAGTATTTCCCACTCATCAATATCGAGGTCGACATTGATAAAATAAATGATATCTCCAATTTTCATAATGTATTCTCCTTATTTTAGTTCGAAATTGTCAAAGTTTTCATCACATTCGCTACATACATAGTCGTATTGCGGTAAATCTGAAAGAAAAAGAAGTGTTTTACACCTCGGACATTTCTTTTCTGTTAGAAAACGATTGATGTAATTTCGGAATAACTCAGCACTTTCTATTAGTTCTTTTTGTAACAAAGCATCACCAACATAAGGCAAAACCTTTTGAACATCCTCTAAAAGCCAGTTGATAGAAACGATTGGAATATCTTCCTTTGTACTTAGTGACACAACAAGGTCTTTTTTGAAATCATCAACCTCGTTGTAATGATATTCCATCATTTCTTTTATTTCTTTCGGGATATTTTCGGTCAATAATGCTCTGGCAATAACCGATGTGAAATTCACAAGTGCAACAATGTCTAACTCTAAAGCAATTGCTTTGAATTTTTCATAATTTTTTGTAGGTTTTTCGTCAAATTCGTTTTTCATATACATTTCCTCCTTGAATAAATTTACCAGATTCTTTCAAATCCGCCCATAGCCGGACGAATTCCCACATACCCCATAGAGTTATCATTATTATTGCTTACATTAGCAAAACAGCGTTCTTCCGCTAACAAAGAATCTAAATCATTGCTATCTTTAGGGGTTATGATATAGATATATTCCATTCCATGTTCTACTGTGTTACGAAGTATAACATGACAAACTTTTACTTTTTTCTCTTTTTCAAACAAAGAAATTTGTTTCTTTTCCTCGTCAGATAAGAAATAAAGTACCGCCCGAAATATACGATTTTGATACTCGGATTTCATGATTTTTCCGTTTTGAAGATTCTCAAGAACCTCTTTTATGACTGGGTCACTAATTCTTTCTCCGTGTTTGCGATAAATCGCTTTTAAGTATTTTACTCCTAAATTTTCCATTATACATTTCCTCCTTCTTTTCTTTATAAAATACTTCAATTGTAGTATGACTTTTGAAAAATAGCAATAAAAAAGGACAGATGTGCGCACACACCCATCCTTTTTTGTTTTCCCGTTATACACCAATAACCTGATTAAGCAAACGTATAGGAACATTCTGTGCTTCTGCTAAAGTGGCAACCTGTGCAAGTGTTTCGTTACATGGACGATTTACATGAATTTCCATATTAGCCTCGTCTTTGATAGCCCAAGTAGTAGTTCCGTTTTCATTTTCTTTGATTTTTCTAACTTCTTTTAGTGTCATAACACTACCTCCTTCGTATAAACGGGAATATAAAAACATCCGTCCCGTCTTTATAATATAGTACATAAGTAGTATGATTTTTAAAAGATAACAACAAAAGAAGCCACGACATAAGCCGCGACTTCTAATAATGACTAATAATTATCGTACTCCATATCAATTTTAAATTTAGCCATATACACATCTGCCATAGAAATTCCAACCTTGCATTCGACTGAAACATCATAAGCAATACCATTTAAGGTGTAAGTAGTTGTGTATCTTAGATTTCCACTCTCATCATAATTAGCATAAGACATCTGAGTAGTATCTAACCCAGGGAATAATGCCTCAATTTGTTGTTTATTTACACTTATTAATTGAGAATAAGCACTTTGCTTTTCCGCATCGGTTTCTTCATTTGTGTGTATAAATCCAGCATCACCTTCTATTTGTATTTCAGCATCAATAATAGAGCCGTCTTTTTCGACAAATTCATAATCAATATCTAAAACAGGGGATATTAGTTTAGAAATATCAGAACAGCCCTTCATTGCTTCGAAAGAACATTCATATCTAGAAATTCCGTTATCTGCTTGCACAATGCGGAATGTTGTATTATCTAATATTGTTCTAAAATATTCATGTGGACCAATATTCATATATTTATCTGCAAAAGAAGAAAACGTAGTATAATCTGTATTTCCTATTTTATCCGGTTTTAAGAAATCAGATACCTTATATTTCATTTCTCCGTATTTTGTAGTATATTCGTTGTCATAATAGGAAAAACGAGAATAACTAAGGTCTTCATTCACATCTGCACGCACAATGAATGTCACATAATTTTCGTCTTCTTTACTTACATCAATGTTACGCACAAGGTGATATTTTAGTATACCGACTTCAACAGTATCAGACATATATCCTTTTTCATTAAGAACCTTATCATCTGCTGTTTTACCATCTTTATCTTTTGCAAACACCAAATATTCAGCAATATCTTTTCCGTATAACTCAGATAAGAAAGAAGCCATTTCTTTTTGAACTTTTTTATCTAATTTTATATTGTGGAAAGAAACAGACGAAGACTTTACTCCATCAAACAGTTCTGTTTGATAACAAAGTTCAAATGTAAAATCATTGAACCATTGAGTTTCATTTTCATTTCCATCTTTATAGGCACCAACAATGGAATCTTCGTAGTCAAAAGATACCCTTTCTCCTATATCTGTGTATCTTTCTCCATCCATTCTTTCAAGATGGTCTTCGGCCAAAACATAATTATCTGTCACAAGTTTGTTTTTACGGACAATTTCTTTCATTTTCACAAAATCAAAATCCCAGGAAGCCTTGTACATATCAATTTTTGTATTTTCCGTAATAGAAACCTCTCTTTTTGTACCATCTGCCATTTTAGGAAGTTCTAACTCTTTTTCTTCCCAACATGCAAGACCCTCTTCTTTTGTTTCTTCTTTTTTCTCCTTATTATTTTCTTTTTCAGTTTGTTCAACGGCTGGCTTTTTCGTTTCTTCCTTATCTTTCTTTTTGCCACATCCGCCGATGCAAACACAAACCATTGCTGTAGCCAGCAACAAATACAGTAGTTTCTTTTTCATTTTTCAATCTCCTTTCAAATCAAATTTTCTAATTATAGTATGAAGCAAAACCAGCAAATTAAGGCAAGAACAAGGCAATACAAAACTTTTTCCAAACAATTTAAATTTCTTTCATACTATAAATGAAGAAAAATTTAAATTTTTTAACAGAAAGGAGGATGCAGGACCTTCTAATTCCTGCAAAGTAACCATATGGATTATCAAAACAATCAAGGATTCCCAGAGGGACAAGGACAGCCTGGCTTTGCACCTCAGAATCCAGAACAACAGAATGTAAATCAGGGACAACCGGTTTACAACCAGGCTTATAATCAGGTACCTTATCAACAACCGATGTATCAGGGCGACAATATGGCAGGCGGATATATTCCACCGAGTCAGCCAGTAGATGTAGGTCAGAGTGTTCCACAGGGCGGTTTTCAGATTCCACAGCAGGATAGTGTTATGCCACAGTATTCTGCACCAGAACAACCAATGCCTGTATATCAAGGAGCAGAACAAGTATATCAACCAGTTGATACTCAAGGACAACAGGCTATGCCAGTATATCAAGAACCGGTTTATCAAGAACCAGTGTACCAGCAACCAGTGCAAGAAGCGGTATACCAACAACCAGTATATCAGGAACCAGTTTATCAACAACCAGCATATCAGCCACAGGAAGCACCAGCGTATGGAGAAGCGTATAACCAACCAACAGATACTACATATTCAAATACTCAAACAGAGTACAATCCAAATAACACTGGCGGCGGATTTGTAGTTCCGGGTTCAGAAGGATATGCTCCGAACAACGCAGGTTATCAGCAACCACAGTATAACAGCGGTGCACCGGTAGATATGAACAATGCATTCGCAAACGGGACAGGCACACAAAAGGACACACTTGGTCTTATTTCAATGATTGCAGGTATCGTTTCTCTTGTATGTTGTTGTTCAGCACCGTTTAACTTCATTCCGGCGATTGCGGCCGTAATTTTAGGTATTCTTGCTATGAGAAAATGCAAATCAGGAAAAGCAGTTGCCGGTCTTATCACCGGTGGCGTAGGAATTGTTCTTGCAATTATTTTCCTTGTTGCAGGTTCAGCGCTTACAGAGTCAATTACTGATTCTTTAAGTGATTACGGTATTGAAACCGATTCTGAATACACAGAAGATGATTTAGAATACTATTACGATGACAGTTATGAATTCTAAAAAAAAGAAACCACCGACTTTCGGTGGTTTTTCTTCTTTTAAAAAACTCTTTCGTTCGACCATATAATAGCAAAATAACACTAAATAGTCAAACGGTCATAAGGAAAAAGTTGACATTCCTGCCAAATCATAGTACAATACAATAGATATAAAAACAATAAGAAAAACCGAAAGGGGCGAAAAACATGTTCAAAATTATACATTGTGCAGATTTACACATTGATTCTAAGATGACAGCACACTTAAATAAGGACAAAGCAAAAGAAAGAAAAGTTGAACTATTAAATACATTCAAAAAAATGGTACAGGAAGCAGTTACACACAAAGCAAATGCAATACTGATAGCGGGTGATTTATTCGACACAAACAAAGTGTCTGCATTAGCAAGAAATACCATTCTTTCGGAAATAAAAAATCATCCAGAAATAGATTTCTATTACGAAAGGGGAAATCACGACGCGAACAACTTTTTGAATGAGGATAATATTCCTGATAATTTATATACATTTGGATACGAGTGGACATCTTATGTATTAAACAAAAACGGGAAGAAAAACATCACATTGACCGGTATTGAATTTAATAAAAATAATGCCACATTATTTTACGATTCACTTATGCTGGAAAGCAAGCAGTTCAATATTGTAATGTTACATGGTCAGGAGTCGGAATCTTCCGAGAAAAATGATGGAACAGTCATCAACTTAAAAAAACTCAAAAGAAAGAATATTGATTATCTTGCGTTGGGTCATATTCATACATACAAAAAAGAAAAATTGGATGCAAGGGGCGAATATTGTTATCCGGGTTGTTTAGAGGGCAGAGGTTTTGACGAGTGTGGAGAAAAAGGATTTGTATATATAGAGATAGACGAAGACACTCTTGAGTATCAGACCATGTTTATTCCAATAGCAAGACGAACCATTTATGAAATAGAAGTAAACATTACGGATTATGTATCTATAGAAGAAATCAGTGAAGATATTGCTCATGTCTTGAATTGTCGAAAAATACATAGAGATAGCCTTGTCCGTATTCTATTAACCGGTGAAATCGATATAGAGTGTGAATATAGCACAGAACTGTTAATAAAAAATTACGAACATGAATTTTATGTGTTCGAAATTAAAGACAAAACAAAGAAAAAAGTAAATTATCAGTCTTATATTAATGATGCATCATTAAAAGGAGAATTTGTTAGAACTGTTATGGAACTGGGTTGTAGTGAAGAAGAAAAAGCAGAAATTATAAAGATTGGATTAAAAATGCTTGCAGGAGAGGAGGCTTTGTAGTGAAACTTATATCGTGCCATATCGAAAATTTTGGGAAATTATCAAACCTCGATATTGATTTTCGAGATACATATAATGAATACATAGAAGAAAATGGTTGGGGGAAAAGTACCCTTGTTGCATTTATCCAAGCAATGTTCTATGGATTAAGTAGTAAAGGAAAAGACCTTGGTAAAAACGAAAGACAGAGGTATATGCCTTGGCAGGGCGGTTTATTCGGCGGTCGGCTTTGCTTTGAAAGTCAAGGCAAAAGATATGTCTTAACCAGATATTTTGAAAAGAAAGAAAAGGACGATGTATTCAAACTTCGTGATGAAAGAACAAATCTAATCAGTAAAGATTATTCTGTTGCAATAGGAGAAGAATTATTCGGTATCAACAAGGATGCTTTCTGCAGAACTATTTTAATATCACAAAAAGACTGTCAAACGGTTGCAAATGATAGTATCATGTCTAAAATAGGAAATCTGACAGAAAATACGGATGATGTAAATAATTATGAATCAGCAATGAGCGGGCTCACCAAATACCTTAACAACCAAAGTCCGACAAGAAAAACAGGCGAATTATATAAGATTGTACAGAGAATCGAAGAATTAAAACAGTTTGTGCGCGGAGAGCAGATTTTGTGTGAGAAGGCAGAAGCACTAAACAATCAAAAAAGCGAACTTTTAGAAGAACAGAATAAACTCAAAGATGTTCGTGCAAAAATCCAGGACAAAATAGATGTCGCAAGTAAACGGAAAGACTTGTTAATAAAAAAGGAAAAGCATGATTTACTAAAACAAGAAGTACAGCAGTATTTTGAAAAGATAGACGAATATAAAAAACAATTTCCAGCGGGAGTTCCAGATAAGGAAACTATAGAACATCATATCAAAGAAAGTACAAAAGCATTTCTTTTACAGGAAAAACTGAACGAATGTCAATTAAGTGATGAAGAAGAAGTTCAGTATCAGGAATTGAAAGAATTGTTCTCAGATTTAACAGACGAAGAAATGGGGTTGTCATTATCAGCCGAATTAAGACGCTTGATAGCATTAGGTGCAGTTATTAAAGAAAAAGAATTAAGTACAGAAGAAAACTATCGCTATAGAGAATTGATTCAAATATTTGGAGATAAATTACCAGACTTAGAAGAGATAGAGGCATGTATTTTTCTTTGGAATGAAATATGCAATAAGAAAATATGTGTAGCAACGCATAAAAATAAAAATCATCCAAAGAAAACTCATAGCCTATCTGTGATAATTACCGGTGTTTTAGTAGTATTGGGGGGCTTATTTGTAAAATTTAATGTATCAAAAACAGTAGGAATGATAATTTCTATTTTAGGTTTTCTTGCGGTTGTTGTTGGTTTTTTATTAAAATCTAAGAACAAAAACAATCACACAGAAAATGATGCAGAAAACGAAGATATTACCATAGCGGAACAAGAAAATATGCTCATGGAATATTTGGCGAAGTACTCAATTCCATATGACGAACATATTGTGTCTTCTTCTTTACATCAGACATTTTATAATGCAAAGGAACTTTTAAGGCTGGCTGAAAAACAAAAAAAATATTTAAACTGCAAAGAAGTTTCGGACAAGTACCACATTGAAGAAAGAATTTTATCTATTGCGAAAAAAGTGCTTAGTATAAAAACGATTGAATCAAATAGCATCGAAATGGTGGTAAACCAATACGAAACACAGAAACAAAAGTATCAGGAATTATCTGAAAAGAAACATTGTTATGAAGACATAAAAAGACAGCACGATGTAATTGTCTTACATACAGAAATGTATCTAAACACAATAGGCTTAAAAGCAGAAGAAAATATTAGCAGTCAACTTCAACAAATCAAAGAAACAATTATGCTTATTGAAATTGCAACAGATAGTTATTTCAAGAAAAGCAAGGAGTTAAAGAAATATGAGGCAGAAGAAGATATCATAGCATTAAATGATGTAAAAGAGGACGAAAACAGTGTTACAGATATGACGGAAGAATTAAAGACCATTTCTAATCGTTTAGAAAGTATACACAACGAAATCGGCACTCTTAACAAACAAATAGAAGAAGTCATGGAAAAAAAGGACGAGATAGAAGAACAAAAAAATGAATTACATCATCTGGAACAACTCAAAAAAGAAAGCGATAAAAAGTATTATCTCGCAGAACAGACCAGGCAGTGTTTGGAAAAGGCCAAACAAACCATGACAAGTACTTTTACAAAACCAATGCTTGATGAATTTTGTAGGTTGTATGCCATTATTACAAATGACGACAAAAAAGCATTTTATATGGATGCGGAAACAAAAATAACAGTTGACGAAAAGGGAATGCAAAGAGATACCGAGTATTTTAGTGCCGGATACAGAGACTTATATGGATTATGTTTAAGACTTGCTTTTATAAAAGCGATGTTTAAAGGAGAGAAACCATTCATCGTTTTAGATGATACATTTGTAAATCTTGACGAGGAAAAAACAAAGAAAGCGATTCAATTATTAGAGAAAATATCTGACGAATATCAAGTATTGTATTTTACATGCCACAAAAGTCGTTCAAAAAACTAAAAAAAAGAAAGGATATTAGCATTGTGCCAATATCCTTTTTTTGACTAATAGTAAAAGCGGGGACCACGCAGGGAGGGTCTAAAACTCTCTCATCCCCTGCACGGTAGCCCGCCCAATAACAATTATATTATAACATATTTCCAAAATTTGTCAACAGAAATTTAAAAAAATAAAAGAGGACCCGCACGTGGTCCCTTTTTTGTTCCAAGAAATAGTATCTCGCTCGTAGATACCTTTCTTGTATTATACAAACAACGCAAAATTAGAACGGATACCGTCTATTGTACGACGAACTTGATAGACAGCACCCTTATCTTGAATAAATTCAACTTTCTTTTCAAGATATTCGCATATTTGTTTTGTTGCGTTTAAAACCAATTGTTTGTCTTTATCTTCTTCTCCGTGCGTGTTACAAGTAAATTTATCAAACTCTTTATTCATCACACCGAAGAACAGCCTATGATAATTATTATTTAAATAAAATTCATCAATATTATTTTCAGAAACAAAGAACTGGACAATGGCCGGAAGATAAGAAGTAGAATAATCGTGTTTTACTCCACATCTTAATTTATCTAAAATGTCTTGGGTATTGATATTTTTATTACCCTTTCTTAATTCTTTTCTTAATTCTTGCGTTAACACTTTGCGATTATGTTCGTCAAAAGCAAGATTGATTTTTTTTATATATCCCTGAATGACCGGACTGGATGTAGCAAATATATCTTCATCAATATTATAAATGCAATCTAAATCAGTATCACACTTAATATTCTTTATCATGTGATGATAAAGTTTTTGTAAATTATTCTCTTTAAAAACGGTATCTATATGGATAATTGCTTGTATAATGAATAGATACATATACAAAGGATATTCATCTTGAACCAATGCCTTACGAATATATCCCATTCTTTTTTCTTTTTCTTCTTCACTCATATATTTGTGATAAGAAAAATCCAACTGCATACTTGTGGAAAGAAGTAACATTTCTTTTTTGTATTTATCTTTATCAAAAGACATTCCATTTTTGAAATAATCCTTAACAGACAAAAGTTCTAACACACCCTTGTGAGAAGGGTAGGTATATTCGCAAACTTGCGAAACAACATCATCCTGATTTTCCGGATTCAATTCACTTAGAAAATGAGCATAAACATTTTTTGTGATTTGGTAGTATGCAAAACCTAGATTGTCATCTTCTTCGTTTTTGTAAGCCATATTGATAATATTTGCGGCATGAAGAATTGTCTTCTTTAATACACGAAGGTTTGTAATATTCTTCGTTCCAAACACATCATAACAAGCCTTTTTAAACAATGTCAATTGTCTTTCTGAAAAGCCGGAATATTTAATATTTTCTATAATATTAAGAACGATTTTTTTATCTACTGTCCAACAGATAGTGGTACCAACAAACTTTTCCTTAATAACTTTGTATTTATCGGCATTTTGTAATTTTTCCGAATTCATTACGACAATAATTTTAAAACCTTTTCTTAACAGACGATTGATAAAAGCAAAGATAACATCTAGGTCGCATTTACACCTCTCAACATCATCAAAAATGATTGTTTTTACATTCATATCTGCTTTTTCTCTGGACGATAAAGCGTATCTGATATCGTCTGATATGTTTGTATCAGCCAATGCATAAGACCCAACTACTTTTGCACATAAAGGAGCAATTGTACGCAAGAAATTAGTATGTTCTTCATTGATTTCCCAAAACATATCTTCCATATTGGTAATGCCGTTTAATGAAAAATAATACATTTGATGTTCAAGATTATCTTCGTTTTCGTTATAATTGCTTATGATATGTTTGACAGCATAAGTTTTTCCACTTCCCCATTTACCATCAATCAAAAGAGCGAACTCATCTGCGTCGTTATTTACATAACGTTCGATTTTTTGTTGTAATTCCCTAATATAATCCATAACAATCTCCTTTCAAAAAAGATTTTCAATATATATAAATAGTATGAGAGAATTCCATATTTTGTACAAAAACCATATTGCCAAACAAAACGAAATTAGGTATAATATAAATAGATAGTAAAGAGAGGTGTTAGAAGTGTATAATGAGAATATTACAACAATTCGCTCCAGATATGACAAGATGATAGATGGAATGGACGATTATTTAAAAGAAATGAAATCATTGCCAGAAGAAGAACAAAAAAAACGAGCAATCAAAAATCTTCATGCGATGGGTATTATGGATGAGAGCGGGAATCTTGTAGAAGACCATCCTCTTCGTTCACACATCCGAGAAAAAGAACAATAAGAAAAAGCCGCAGGACGCGGCTTTTATTTTTTCTTTCCAAATTTAAAATCAATTTCTTTATCTCCATATTTTCCTATGAAATACCCGGCTAACACGCCCAACATCATACCCGAAGTCAAACTATCGAAAAACAACAGACCTATTGACATTCCCAGACACATTCCAATGGAAATACACTCGGCAATATGCTCTTGTTCTTTGTACCAATTCATTGCTTTGACTTGCAAATCGTCAAAGAAAAATTTTCTTTCTTCCACATATTTTTCCTCGTCAGTAATAGCATAAACCTCTCGTTTTTTCTCATTATATTTAACTAACGAATCCTTATTATTTTCCAAATAACGCACAATAGATGTATATTTAACACACTCATCTTCGTTTTTCATGTTAAGAAGCCGAAGGGAATAAGAAATGTCAGTGGTTTCTTTTAAGAACACATTGCCATTTTCAATATATCCCATATCTTCTAATATCGCACAGGTTATTTCTTTGAGATTATCATCTTTGATAAGGAGCATCATATCTATCACAGGCACAGAAAGAGCGCCCTTGATAGCAGTGCTTCCTATATGAACAACGGATGCACAATTTTTCCCTATATTCTTTTTTATATTTTTCGATTCTGCTTTGAATAATTTTTTCCAATCTGTATTATATTCTACTAAATTTCGCATGAAACCTCCATTCCTTCAAAACGGTCGCCTCGAAGACGACCGCCAAATAAAAAGGATAAAAAATATGAATGCGAGGGTGAACCAATACCCTCAATAGTATTATGAAATATTTGCAATATTTTGGGTTTTCTTATATGTATTTAGAACAATCCGTGTAACACACATAACAACCTCTTTTACCACGAGTCATCATTACATAATAAACATGTCTTAAATATGATGTGAATAAAGAGCGAAATTCTTTTTGAATTTCTTCATTCCCTTTAGCATTTACATAAGCAAGTACTTTTTTTGCAGAGGTCCACATAGGGTCATCTTCTTTAATGTCAAGTGGAAGATTCATGTCTTTTGTGGCAATATCAACCATCATCTTATAATGTTTGGATTTTTCAGCAACACCCATAAATCCATTAGATGTTATTATCCCGTCACCACCTATGATAATTCCAACATAATCAAAATCTAGCCCCGGAGCCCACCATGTACCAACACGGATAAAACCATTGTTTTCATTTAGGTAATTTTTTCTTTCTACATAATCCACATAACATGTTTCTGCATTTTTTATTCCTTCATTTTTCCATTCGTAAACAAACTTCGATTCCCTACATTTAGGGTATGTATAATCCTTAATGTCATGGCATAACAGTCCCATTACAGCAACACTAGAATTTGGATTATCTGCGATAACTTGATAAATTTTATTTTGAAATTCTTCGAGTTTTGTAAATGTGAGAAATTCAAACCTATCATCTTTTGCATAATTAGATTTACCACCCAAAAATCTTCTGATGTTGTAATCTGCTTCTTGAGAACCATTAAATCTAACACTATTTTTGAGTTCTAATGATACAAAAAAATCCTTATCTTCCAACTCTTGTAAATCGTTAATCGAATTGTTTGCTGTTACGGATTGCTTTTCATCGTAACAAACAATAAGTGTAGCACCGGATTCAACGATTTTTTTAATCACATTAGGTGCATTATGTTGAGCCTCATCCATCATAACAATGATATGTTTGCCTTTATTTTGTTCTATCATATCAGTTACCACAAAAGAATATGTGAAACAGTTTCCCATTTTAGGAAATTTGTTTTTATAGTATCGAGTATTCTGTGCTCCCGGAACAAAAATAGGAAAAACATTTTCGTCTCTTCTCTTTAAAATAGAGGCAAATAAATTTAAAAGAAGGGCTGTTTTTCCAGCACCAGCACTAGCATTAATACGAATGACTTTTTTTCCTTCAATAATACTATTTATGATTTGTTCGTAAACAGGTAATTGTTCTTCGGTAAGTATGAATGGTATCTCTCTTGATACAGCGTTTTGTACCGCTGTCAAAACACTTTTTGAAGGATGATATACTGCGTTGGAAAAATCTTTTACTATTTCAATTGAACTATATTGAATAATCGAGGCTTTTGCTTCAATAAGTTTGTTTAGGTCATTATAAACGGGTATAGTTCTTGCTTCTTTATATGGGTTTTTTGAAATCAAAGAACAAACCCCTTTATCTGTTGCGTTTTCAACATATACAGTCGGAAAAACCCTATATGCTTGTCCTATATTTAAGTAATCGCGAAAACAGTTTTTATGTTTATCAATTTGTACCTGTGGATGCAAAAGACATCCTGGTGCACGATAAGTTTCAAATTTATTTTCTTCTATGTATTCATCACCCCATTGTTTAGCCTCAATCAGAACAGCAACTTTGTTTTTATTAAAATCGTATCCAGCCAAAATACAATCAATACCCATTCCTTCGGCTGGTAAATCGTATTCTATAATAACAATACAATATGGATGTAATTTCTGAAATGCAGTCGATTTTTTTAAGTCGTTAATAAAATTATGCCAAGAGTTCACCTGTCCCGATTCTGCTTTCGGAAATAATTTCATTAGTTCTTTTACAATTTTATGTGTAGGTGTATCCAATATTGTCTTTACAGTACCATAATAAGCGTTCATAGCCTGTCCTCCTTTGAAAAGCATCTTTTGTACCTTAATCAAGTATACCACAAATTGACAATAATGTCAAATATTTCCATAAAAATATACAAAAAAACACGGGTTTCCCCGTGTTTTCGTGTGGTAGAAAACTAAAAAATGCCTCCGTACAATATGTTTTTTTGTATATTCAGATGCTTTTCGGATTCCGTTATCCATAGATAGTGCAATGGACTAAAGTAGTCCATTCCGCAGGTAGATGGATAGGTAAGAACCAATTCTCTTTTTGCTCTTGTTATAGCAACATAGAAGCACCGTAATTCTTCAGAATCATCAGAACTGATAACCTTATCTAAAACCGGTCTTTGTTCATCCATATCAATATAACTATCATTCGTAACATAAACCGGATAATCTTTTTTAAATTCTCCTCTATAGAACAATCCTTCCGCACACCTCATAAGGAATACCGTACCAAACTCAAGACCTTTAGCAGAGTGAACGGTCGTAATTGTGATTGCGTCCTTTACCTCTCTTGGTTCTACAGAATCCAATATGAAATCAGAAATAAAATCTGAGGCAGAAGAGTAATCCTCGGCAAGCGTTTCTAATATTTCTGCTTCTTTTAATTCATTTGCAAAAAGCAAATGTTCTTCCGCTCTCTTGCCGGCTGCCTTGCTTTTGTCTCTGTACTGTTTTTCATCAATACTTTTTTCCATAATTTCTTTGTAATGACCAGTAATAAGAGTTTGAATCTGTTTTGATAGATTCATAGAAGATAATTTTTCTACCATTTCAACCGCATCAGATAAAGAATTAAAGTAAGATTTAGCCATATATTTTGCAAGACAAGAGGTGCCTGAATTATACATATCTTCAGCAATTCCTCTTGCAGTTTTCGGACCAATACCACTATACAACTGAAGAATGCGGTACCATGCAAGTTCGCTGTTTTTGTTTTGAGCGATTTGTAAGTAAGCAAAAATATCTTTAATTACTTTCTTGTCAAACAGACGTAATCCGCCGTATTTGTTGTATTTAATTCTTTCTTTTACCAACATAGACTCTAATATAAGAGAATGTCTAGCCGAACGTATAATAACTGCTATTTCTTCTGGTTTTTGACCCATAGCAAGTCTTCGTTTAATTTCTTTAAACACATACAATGACTCAGCACCCTCACTTGCTGAAACGGAAAACACAGGCTTTATACCGGTAGAAAACTGACCGTGTAAGTTTTTAGGGATACCCTCTGTTGCGCAAGTCATGATTTCATTGGCAAAATCAAGAATTTCTTGAGAACTTCTGTAGTTTTCAAACAAAATAATCTGTCTGCTTCCAGGGAATCTCTGTGTAAAAGTAATAATATTTTCAACAAGAGCACCTCGGAACTTATAGATTGCCTGATTATCGTCACCAACAACCGTAATGTTGCACACATCTTTTGTTAACAGAGACAAAATCCGGTCTTGCAAATAGTTTGTGTCCTGATACTCATCTGTTAAAATGTATTGGAAATATTGGTCCAACATAGAACGAATTGCTTCATTCTGTTCTAGAACAGCAACTGTATGCACAAGCATATCATCATAATCTAAATAATTACGAGCCCTTTTGTAAGCGTTGTATCTACGACATATTTCTTCTAAAATAGGAATATGTTCTGAAAAATTAGGAGCGGATTCCCATACAACATCTGCTACTGATTTGTTTTTATTTATTGCGGCTGAGAAAATATCGTGAATCATTCTTGCTTTAGGAAAAGAGGTATCTTTGTCGGGATAAACTTCTCCTCGCATTAACATAATAATATCTTCTGCTTCCGTCTGGTCAATTACGGTGAAGTTATTATCAATACCTACTAGATGAGCGTGTATGCGAAGTAAACGCATACAAAAAGAGTGGAATGTTCCCGCGAACAATTCTTTTGTATCACTTCCAATAATGTTTTCTACTCTTTTTTTCATTTCTTTTGCTGCACGATTTGTAAAAGTAAGCATTAAAATATTATTCATAGCAACACCTTTATCGTTGATAAGATAGGCTACTTTAGAAACCAACATTTTTGTTTTTCCAGAGCCGGCACCCGCCAAAACAAGCAACGGACCGTCTGTATGAAGCACCGCTTCTAACTGTTCTTTATTTAAATCCACCAAATAAGATTGCATGTTAAAACCTCCTTAAATTATAATATATTATAACACTTTTTAAGAAAAAATGCAACTATATTTTGATTTTCGAAAAGAAAAGTTCCGCCAGAAGACGGAACCTGATTTTTGAAAAAAATATATATAATTATTTTGTGTTTTCGCCGACGAAACAATAAAACCCATTATTTGTATCAAAAGACACATCAGAAAATTCATTATCGTCATTTAAAGAACTTCTGTTAAACACGATATTTGTTCCATTTTCAATTTCATAAAAACAACCATTTTGCCATATGTTTTTATCTACCCATACAGACAAACATCCGCCGGTAAGGTTTTTTATTTTGTCAGAAACAGAAATTTTATATATAAATGGCGACAATATATTTGTTTTAGAACCATCTATAATATCCTTATAATTTTTATCGATGTTAACCTCTTCAATGATAACATCTTCTTTAGTAAGAAAAACATCATCTTTTGCCGATGTAAAAACAACACCTTCTAATACCTCGATTTGTTCGTAAGTATACCACTTGCTTTCCAGTAAGTTTGTATTATATTTAGCAATCATTCCTACTTTTATAGAATCGCCAAGTTCCAAATCTATTATGTCTTTATAATTTTTGTTATAAAAATCAGCATCAAAAACATAGATAGCAGACGATATAGAAAATTTTTCTCTGAGTTGATTTAACAATCCATTAATAGAATTTTGATATTCACAACCATTATTAACAAGAATAATGATGTCATCAAAATGTAATTTCGGTTTTTCACGAAGAATAAAATCATTTATATTTCCGTCATAAAAATTATGAAAAGCAACATTGTCTTTAGAATAACAGGATGTAACAACAAAATTTTTATTCATAATTACTTTACTAAAACCATCTTGTTTTTCTATATCTTTTATGTAAGAAATAATAATTTTTCTTATATCACTTATAATTTTATCAGACTGTATATCATCTGTATATCGAATACCGTCCCAATAAACAGTACCCTTTTTTGTCGTAAAAGAAATACATTGATAGGAAGATTTATTGTTGGATAACCCCACTTCGTAAGAAGTCGAATTTTCTTTTCTAATATAACCCATTTTTTCTCCATATTTATTTTCGTAATATTCTTTTGCACCTTGTCTGATTTCTTCTCTTTCTTTTCTCTCTCCAGAAGACATAGATGCACACGCAGATAATGAAAATACCAATATAAAAAACAAAAAACACAACAAAATATTCTGACGCATATATGTCTCCTTTCTAAAATGTTTATTCAATAGTATTATGAGAGTTTTTCTGTGTTTTTACAAGAAAAAAACAACGATTTTTCTTCTTATTTTCATATTTTCCCTCATACTATAAACGAAACAAGAAGAGGGAGGAGTATTTCGCGTGAAATTTATTATTGTACTTATTATTTTAGCCATTATTATTCTTGCAATTGCAATTATAGTGTCTCGATTAGTTAAAAAAGTGGAAAGATTTTCTTCATCATTATATGGAGTTCCGTCTTTGCTTCAAGGAATGCAGGAACAAAAAAAGATGCTTTCCGAAGAACCAAAATCTGTATCGGGAATGAATACGATATATGAACCCTTAATAGCAAAGGATTTTCCGGAATTTAATTGGCGAGAATTTCAAGTGAAAGCAGAAAACATGTTAAAATCTGCATTTCGTGCAATTACAGAAGGCGATATTACACTTTTAGATACAGCATCAGAAGACCTGAAACAGCAGATTCAACACGAGATAAACAATAACAAGATGAACGGCGTGAAAGAAATCTATAAAGATGTGCAAATACACAAAACTGTAATTTCTTATTATGAGAAAAAAGCAGGAACATGCGTGATAACATTACAAAGTGCTGTGGGACACATTCATTATAGTGAAAAGAATGGGCAAGTAGTACAGGGTGAAAAAAATCTAAAAGAACAGACAAAATATGCGATTCAGTTAATGTATGTGCAGGACGCATCGTTAGTAAATGGAGACCATTCTTTAGGATTGAATTGTCCTAATTGTGGAGCGCCAATTACAAATCTGGGAGCAAAATTCTGCGAATATTGCGGCACCGGTGTTACAGCAATTAACACACAAGTATGGAGTATTAACAATTTTTCAGAAGTATAAAAATAATCAAGAAAATCATTGATGTTTCTACCAAAATATGGTAAAATAACATCAATTGAAATATAAACAAAAAGGAGGACCAGTAAATGGGAATTATTAAGATGGCAATCAATGCCGGAAAAGAAACATTACAAGACCAATACCTTGAAACCTTCGAAGCGGGCAACATGGGCGGTCAGACAGTATTTACAAAAGGCGTTCAAATACGCAAAGGTGATAATAGAGGTGGTACAGATGTCATTTCTAACGGTTCTATTATTCATGTTTACGATAAGCAGTTTATGATTTTGGTAGACGGTGGTAAGATTGTGGATTACACAGCAGAACCAGGATATTACAAGGTAGACAATTCTGCAATGCCATCCATGTTAAATGGAGAGTTTAAGGAAGTCGCTATAGATTTCTGGAATCGTTTAAAACACGGCGGTCAGACATATACAAGACAACAGGCTTTCTTCATAAACTTACAAGAAATTAAAGGCATCAAGTTCGGAACAAAAAATCCGATTACATATTATGACAATTTTTATGATGCAGAATTGTCTTTGAGAGCACATGGAACATACTCTATCAAGGTTATCAACCCGTTGTTGTTCTACGCAGAAGCAATTCCTCGTAATGCGGAACATGTTGATATTAACGATATCAACGAGCAATATTTAGATGAATTTTTAGGTGCACTTGGCACAACCATCAATCAACTTTCTGTAGACGGAGTGAGAATTTCACATGTTGCATCGCAGACTCAGAAAATGAGTAAATATATGGCAGATGCTCTTGATGAAGAGTGGAGAAATCTTCGTGGATTTGAAGTTGTATCTGTAGGTTTAAATACTCCTACTTACGATGAGGAATCTAAGAAAATGATTGCCATGAGAAACGAAGGTGCGATGTTGAAAGATGCACATATTCGCGAAGGATATATGCAAGGACATATTGCTCGTGGTTTAGAAGCGGCTGGTTCAAATGAAGGCGGGGCCATGAACGGATTTATGGGAATGGGCTTTGGAATGAATATGAGTGGATTAAACGCCGCTTCACAGACAAACTTGCAACAAATGCAGATGCAACAGCAGGCTCGCCAGCAACAACCACCACAGATGCAACCTTACCCTCAACAGACGGCATACAATCAATCTCAACCGAATCAACCAGGAATGGCGACACACGGAACAACACCAGTGGCAAATCCAACTCCTACATTAGATTCTTGGAATTGTTCTTGTGGAACAACAAATACCGGTAAGTTCTGTAGCAATTGCGGAAGTCCTAAACCGGAACAGAAAGCACCGGAAGGGTGGTTGTGTGCATGCGGTGCAATCAATAAGGGTAAATTCTGCAGTAACTGTGGGAAACCGGCTCCGGCGAAAGAATGGACCTGTTCTTGCGGGGCAACAAATGAAGGAAAATTCTGTTGCAATTGTGGAACTCCAAGACAATAATTTGTAAAAGGAGAAAAAAATATGGCAGTCTTAAGTTATAAGTGTCCGAACTGTGGAGGAGAACTCATCTTTGACCCAGCCAGTCAACAATTCAAATGCGAATACTGTATTACGAATTACACACAGGCTGAAATCGAAGCACTGAATCCGGACTCTTCAAGTGAGGATAAATATGTAGAAGAACAGGATGATGGCACAAAAGAGGAAATGGTATTGTACACCTGTCCTAGTTGTGGTGCTGAAATCACGACAGATAGTACAACCGCGGCCACATTCTGTTATTACTGCCACAACCCAGTCGTTTTATCAGGAAGAATATCCGGCGAGTTTTTGCCGGATAGTGTTATTCCTTTTGTGCTGGAAAAAGAAGTGGCTAAAAACAAATTTATGGAATTTGTTCAAAAGAAAAAATTTATACCAACAAATTTTTTCAATAAAAACCAAATCGAAAAACTATCCGGTGTATATTTCCCTTATTGGTTATATGACTGTGAAATCGATTCGGATATCACAGCAACAGGAACCCAAGTTCGAACATGGAGACAGGGAGACAGACAGTATACGGAACGCAAGACCTATCGCGTTGAAAGAAGCGGGGATATAAGTTTGAAAAATATTTACAAAAACGCACTTCAAAAGGCCAATGCAAAATTAGCAGAAGGTGTATTCCCGTACGATATGAGTGCAGAAAAACCATTCCACATGGGTTATTTATCTGGGTTTTTAGCAGAAAAAAGAGACATTGAAAAAGCATCATTAGAAACAAGAGTAAGAGATGAAGCAAAAGAATACAGTAAAGACATTTTAATGGATACGATTGATGGATATTCTTCTGTTGTTCCAACGAGTGAAATGCATGATATTAAAGAAGAGAAATGGAGATACACAATGCTTCCGGTTTGGACCGTAACATATCCAGGAAAAGACGGAAAAACTTATTTCTATTCAATGAACGGGCAGACTGGTTCTGTAGTAGGGGAACTACCAGTAGACAATAAAAAAGTTTATACTTTAGGAATTGTCTTAGCGGTAGCGACCTTTGTTATTACGATGTTAGGAGGATTGTTGATATGGTAAGAACGAATAAAATTATTTCATCATTATTACTTTTAACATCGGTAATATGTATTAGTGTCCTACCAATGAACGCAAAAGCGGCAGAACAACAGGTTTATGATAATGCCGTTATTTTTGACTCTTCGGAAATTAAAAGAATTTCAGAATATATCGATTCAGTAGAATCATATACTGGATGGGATATTATGGCTGTTACAACGGAAGATACTAACGGAAAATATATACATTCATATTCCGATGACTTTTTCGAATCGCATTCGGATGCATATAGTGGTGTTGCCTGTGTAATGGACATGGAAAGCAGAACTATGCATATATCAACTTTTGGAGAAGCAATTACATATCTTACTGATGCAAGACTAGACGAAATTTTAGATTTTGCATACGAAGATGGTTATGGAGATTATGCTGAAATTATGTATAATATGGTATATGGAATAGAGATGATGTATGAAGAAGGTGTTCCAACAGGCTCCGGCACTACAACAACAAGAAAACAAGGTCTTGAATTTAAAGATATTTTGATATCTCTTATTGCATCTCTTGCTATTGGAATCGGTGTTCCTATTTCTATTATAGGTAAATATAAAATGCATTGGGGACTTCCAAAATATTCAGTTAGAGATAACAGCCAATTGAACCTCAGAGAAAGAAGTGATGTTTTAATTGATAAAGATACCACTTCTCGAAGAATACAAAGCAGTTCGTCATCAAGTGGTGGTTCTCGGAGTTCTGGAAGTTCTACACACAGGACATCCAGTGGACGTACATCCGGTGGTAGAAGTAGAAGTTTTTAACAATAAGAAATCCTCGGATTACTCCGAGGATTTTTCTTGTTATTCTTTTTCAGGACCCACTAGAAATTCATAACCGTTATTATCAAAATAAAGCCATGCATCTTCTTCTCCATTCTTATCTTTCACACGAACTTCAATACATCCATCTCCCTGATATTCTCCGCTTAGTTTCAACAAATCTTCAACAGATTTAATACCATTCAAATCATTATAGTCGATGATTTGATAATGCGGATTTCCGTCTTCACGGTCTTCTTCGTCATAGACAGCGAAATATACAGAGCCAATTTTATTTTTATTGATAAAATGGTCATAATCCGGATAGATAGCAGTTCTTAAAGCCTCAACAAAGTGAAGTTCAAAATAAGGAACCAAAGTCTTGCTTTTTGTTAAAAAATAAAACCACAAAGAACCATAATTATTTTCGTCCTCCGCATCTGTTAATATCTCAATACGAAATTTGTCTTGCGTATCCGAAGAATCTGCAATACTCATATTGATGGCGTGGATAGCATATTTTAAAAGAGGGAAAGCCATAGCCATATATGACTCAACTTCTTCTAGGGCTTTTCTAACATCAGAAACACTAGCCCATTCTTTGAAATTTTCAAATTTTGTCGCTGCGTTAATAATTGTTTTCGGTGTTAATTTACTCATAATATTTCCTCCTCATTTTAGAAAAACAACAATTTTACTTTTTGTTCACCACAGAATTTAAACAATTCTTTCACATAATCCAACACATTAAACTCTTCTGAGGTAAAACGGTCATCAATCACATAGTCCAATTTTACATCTTTGAAAGAGACTAATAACTTCTCACATTCTCTTGGAGAGAAAGAAGCGTCACAATCTGGACAAGTAAAGAACTTGTGAATGGTTGCGGTATATTTATCTTTAGATAGAATATCTTTCCATTCTTGCTGTTCTTCTTCGGTTAATTTTTCACCAAAAGAAAAACCTGATTGGATATATTTTTCGTAAAGTTCTCCGAATCGTTCGTTATATGCTTTTGCAAGTTTGATACGAAAGATTCCGGTAGTTGCATAACTAAGATATTTTTTATCTACATATCCTTTTGCACTAATCATTCTTTACTCCTTTCTCATCAAACAATTCAACCAAAACTCTCATAGTGTCACTATAAGCAAACAAAGGGACTGTTGTGGTCTTGTTTGTTTGTGTATCAGTTATAACCATCTCTGGTTTTTCTGTTGATGAAGTTGCTATAAAACGACTGGAGTGAACTTTGCAATTATTTACTATTGTTGCCCGTAACTCCTGTACATCTTCCTGTAATTGCACATTTAAATTCTCATCTGATTTGATTTTCACAATACATTACCCCCTAATGTAATGATTATCCTTTTGTATGGATGGAAAATCTGATTTCGTAGTAACTGTACCAATCAGAACCGATTCCTTTAAAAGAAACATTTTTTTCTTCAAACATTTTTCTCATAAAGAAGTATGTTGCCTGACTTTTTGTTTTGAAAACCTCAAACAGTCCCAATTGATGACATGTAGAAGAAAATTCCTGATACAAAGGAGTGTTTTCTAAATTATTGTCAAAAGAAGAATTTTGTTGATTTCCAATAATTTTGAAATAATCCGTTATTTTCTTTTCTATTCCTCGATATAATTCTTCGTGGGTGTTGTTCGGCGTTGCATCACAAAAGATTTCTCTTTTTCCCATTAATCCATCATCTGTATTTGTGGCACCTTCTCGTATGCTAATGACATAAAAACATCGGTCGCCGTCAGAATCTCCCCAGATGACAATGGAATGTGAATCATCAATCATTTGTTTATAACAAAGTGTTTCAAAGCAGTCGTCAGATAACATATCCTCACTAAACACCTGTTTGATTGCGTTATCACAAATAGCATCAATTAATTGTCTCATTACATTTTCCTCCTGTTATTTTTTGAATATTTCCGAATCATCAAATTCGGTCCCGCACTTTGTGCAAGTGAATGGACCATATGGTGTTTCAGAATCGTAGATTTCGCCGGAATCTACAAAATTGTTGTTTTCATCCACAGTTACATTCATGCGAACAATCTGATGACCATAAAATTGTGCGTTACCGCATTTCGGACATTTCATACCATTACCTCCTTCTTTTCTATGATGTTAATCCGCTGTCGTTGTGCAACATGTCTGTATGGAGCAATTGTTTCTTATATTCTTCCATACAATTTTCTTGTTCTGGGAATACTCCATATTTATCAGGCACAATAACGCGTAATACCGTACGACCGGTTTCTTCGTACTCATCCAAACGAATCGGACAATCTAAAAAGATATTTTCAACCAAATCTCCGTGCTTGAATTTTTCACCATTTTTCACACGCATTCCCAAAGTATTGAGAATATAACCAGCAGTTTCCGGCTTGTAATGAAGAACAAGTTGAAAATCTTTGTGTCCATACTTTTCAAGCCCGTGTGTATGGATATTACACATTCCCGGAATATATCCGGTTTCTACCTTTTTGCACCCTTCGTGCATACAAACTACTCCGTTTGCACAATAATGAATAGTCCAATCCAAATCATGCATAACATTTTCCTCCTTCGATTAAAAAATTTTTGTTATCGAAATATTTTTCAGAAGCAAGCACAAGTTTTGGAACAAGGTCAGGATTATCGAATATATTACCAATAACAGTAATCAATTCGTTTTCAACCGGAGTAATAAGTTCAGTGTTATCATCACAAATGAATACATAAACATGTTTACACAAGTCATCATCCCATCGAACTACACCCGTAATTCCAGACCGCGAACGAACAATATCATTTTCCCATATTCTAGTTCCATCATCAGAGAAAGCCTCTGTTGCACGACAAATGGTTCTCTTTAAAACCTCATAAGGAACCAAAAGCATCATATCTCCAATACTTTCAAAAACTTTCATCGTACAAAAGTCACTATTAAGGCTTTCCCAAAGACTGCCCTGTTTCCATTCGCCAGTTTTTACATCTTTCGCTTTACACATATACTCGCGAGTGTGAAGTGTATTAATGTACATATTTCCTCCTTTCTAATAGAGCCCATAAAATTAGCATCCATTTATTCTTTCTAAAAATATTTCAAAAATAGTATGTATTTCCGAAAGAAATAATATCTAAAAAAAGAACTGCCGAAACAGTTCTTTTTCAATTATATTCCAGCATCAGAGACGACACCTTTTGCACTGTCTGACAAAACCATGATTTTTCCTTTCTCAACCATATCATTGAGCCTCAATATTCTATAACAATCTTAACACAATGCAACATAGAATGCAATAAAAATATAAAATATTTTTATTTTCATCATACTATTATTAGAAAAAGAAAAAGAGGGGAGAAAAAATATGTTTAAAAATATTTTAAAGAGCACCTTTTGGTTTGTATTATATTTATTAGCATCCGTCATAGGTGTTGTGCTTGCATCAACAGGTAAATTATTAACGAGTGGCACAGAAATAATGAAATCTATCAATGACCCGGTGGCATTTGAACAAATCGTAACAGAAAGTGTAATGAGTTCCGCAGTTCCGGGATTACTACTTGCAACCATTATATGTATTATAGTGTTTTTGGCATATAAAGGAATCATGAAGCATCCTGTAGATATGAAAAATATAGAGTGGAAGAAACTTTTATTCTTTTCAGGTGTTGGCGGAGTATTAAATGCAGTTCTGTCTTTTGCATTAAGTGCTTTATACTCTTTTTTCCCAGAATCTATGATAGAATCCCTGCAAGAATCTACAGATATGGTAACAGAGGGACAATCATTCTGGATATTGCTTTTATGTACGGGAATTTTAGTTCCAATTATGGAAGAAATCATCTTCCGGTACGGAATTCACGGAATTATCGCAAGAAGCAATTTAGCGGTTGCTTATGTTGTATCATCAGTGATTTTCGGAGTAATGCACGGCAATGTGATACAAGGAGCATATGCAACATTACTTGGTTTGATACTTGCTTATGTATACACCAGAACAGAGAATCTATGGTATCCAATAATGATACACATGACAATTAACTCTACATCTGTTGTAGCAACAGCGGCATCATCTGAAGTGTTTGCATTATTAGCAACACTCGCAATATCTTTAATAGTAGTTATTGCATTATTTGCGACATCAGAAGACATTAGAAGTGTTTTCAATAAAAAAGAATTTTGTATAGAAGAAAAAAAAGAAATTGACTAAAAAAGCACCTGGAGAACCCAGGTGCTTATCTTATTTCTCGAAATGTTTTCTTACAATGATTTTGCAGATGTCGATTTCTTGATTTCTTAATCTTGCATCTCTCGTTTCTGACGAGTCATAACATTCGTTAAAGTCAAATTTTAGACCTTCTAACTCAGTTAAAATATCATCAAGCAATTTTTGTTTTTCTGCATCTAACATACATCATACCCCCTCTTATTATTTTTCTGGTATATAACCGTTTGGATTATTCGACTGCCATTTCCAAGAATCAGCACACATTGCATTCAAATCTCGTTTTGCTTCCCAGTCAAGTTCATTTTTTGCTTTCGCAGGGTTTGCATAGCAAGTTGCGATATCTCCCGGACGTCTATCTATAATTTTGTATGGGATTTTGTGTCCACATGCTTTACCAAAAGCATTCACCATATCAAGAACAGAATATCCGTTTCCAGTTCCAAGATTGTAAACACAAAGACCGGCTTTTTCTTCGATTTTTTTTAACGCTTTCACATGTCCGTCAGCGAGGTCAACTACATGGATATAATCTCTTACACCCGTTCCATCGTGTGTGTCATAATCGTTACCAAAAACATTTAGATGTTCTCTTTTACCTACTGCTACTTGCGAAATATAAGGCATTAAATTATTAGGTATGCCTTTCGGGTCTTCACCAATCATTCCACTTTCATGTGCACCAACAGGATTAAAATATCGAAGAAGAACGACATTCCAATCAGGGTCTGCCGTATGTAAATCTGTTAAAATTTGTTCTAACATTGATTTTGACCATCCATAAGGATTTGTACACTGTCCTTTCGGACATTCTTCTGTAATCGGAATAAGTGCCGGGTCACCATAAACAGTTGCGGAAGAACTAAAAATAATGTTTTTTACACCGTGTGATTTCATAATTCGACACAAACTTAAAGTTCCTGCTATATTGTTTTCATAATATTCTAATGGTTTTGCAACAGATTCGCCAACCGCTTTTAATCCAGCAAAGTGTATAACCGCCGAAATATCATGGTCATAAAAAACATTGTTTAAATCCCAATCATCTCGTATATCAACCTCATAGAATGGGATAGTTTTCCCTGTAATTTTTTCCACTCTTCTAATAGATTCTACGCAAGAATTAGACAGGTTATCTACCACTACCACATCATACCCCGCGTTAATAAGTTCGATACATGTGTGACTACCGATATATCCTGCACCACCGGTTACCAATATTGCCATTTTTATCATCCTCCTTATCAATAATTAGCCCTTTTTGACGAAAATGTGATAATATGCTTTTAAAATAGCGACTATGCATTTTCGCCAAATCTTATTTCCATAGTTTCTTTTCATATAATCAAGGAATCCTTTTACAGACCCATAATACCTTTCTACGCAGACTTCCACACCGCCCGTATATGATTTGTAAAAGGTAATGGGGGTTTCTTTGA
>JAEIGA010001607.1_pt1 | contig 35452 bp, 31 predicted proteins | sample 9270691 | NCBI WGS metagenome assembly JAEIGA01 (sample SAMN17057246, study PRJNA624740) | gut metagenome | biome: biome; isolation source: fecal sample | host: Bos grunniens | place: China: Xizang | collected 2019
ATGATCAAGTATCTCTACAACGAGATCGACGAGAAGCTCCGTATGCCTATGGAGAACGTACATTTCCCCACCAACGCTAATATCAAGGATTACTCCAAGATCATTGACGACATCACCGAGGGAACAGGTGCTGACATCGCTTCCACCTCTCCCGGATGGGCAGGTCACATGGCATTCGTTGATCCCATTCCCGAGTTCATCGGTTCGGGCGACATCGAGGAGTGGCTCAATCAGCCCGCTCAGATCGTTAAGCTCCATCCTATGACAATTATGCAGAACTCTCTCAACGGTACCTTCGGTCAGTCGGGAGATATTGCAAACGTTCCTCCTTGTGCGGCTACCATTGGTCCTCTCGACGTAATGAGAGCGAAGGAGAGAATTGAGGTTCACGCGCTTGCAACCTGTGGCACGTTCTCCTCTTGGCAGAGAATGACCAGCCGTCTCTGCACACACGGTCCTATCACTCCCTATCTCCCCAGCACCATGCTTCAGACGAAAAAGACTCAGGTCTACATTTCCGAAGAGCTTGCCGCTCCCTTTGAATGTTGGGAAAAGGTTGGCTACTAATTGAATTTTTTACTCTGTAGGTAAAATATAGCCGACGGACAAATTTATACTTGTTCGTCGGCTTTGTTATTATTCCAAGTAAAGGAGAATCGAAGCTGTGAATCTGATGGGAATTGACATGGGCACCACATCGGTGAAAACTGCCGTGTTTGATGATAAGCTCTGCGAGAAGCTGAAGCTTTGTGCCGACTATACCCTTAACTCCCACGGCGATATAGTGGAGTTTGAGGCGGAAAAGTATTGGGATATCGTTAAGGGTGAGATCGAAAAGGTGAAAAAGGAGCTTTCTGTGGATGCTCTTGCCGTTGATACCCAGTGCGAAACGCTGATACTTACCGATGAAAACGGCGTGCCTGTGCGTCCTGCCATTGTGTGGCTTGATAACCGTGCCGCGGCGGAAGCCAAGGAGATCGAAGCTCATTTCGGCAGAAAAAGAGTGTATGAAGTGACCGGACAGCCTGAGGTTACAGCCACATGGCCTGCCTGCAAGCTGCTTTGGGTAAAACGCCATGAGCCGCTTGTGTGGGAAAAGACAAAACGAATTTTCCTGCTTGAGGATTACATTCTCTACAAGCTGACAGGAAAGTTTATTACAGAAAAGACTCTGCAATCATCCTCACTGTATTTCGATATCCGAAGCGGCGGATGGTGGGATGAGATGCTTGACTATATCGGCGTTTCGTCGGAGCTTCTTCCCGAGCTTTTTGACAGCGGTGTGTGCGTTGGCGAATACGAGGGAATAAAGGTTGTTACGGGAGCAATGGATCAGGTGTCCGGCGCAATTGGAGCAGGTGTTGTTAAACCCGGTGTTGTCAGCGAGATGACCGGCACCACCATGGTAATATTCATGCCCTCGGACGGCATACCCGAATACGATGAGAACAGTATCGTTCCCTGCCATTATAACTATGACGGCAAATACTGCCTGCTTTCCTGGAGTCCTACAGCCGGAATGTCACTTAAATGGCTGAAAAATGCGCTTTTTTCCGAGACTTCCTTTGCCGAGCTTGACGAAATGGCAAAAACGGTTGCTCCGGGAAGCGACGGACTTACATTCCTGCCTTATCTGTGCGGCTCTACCATGCCGAAGTACAATCCCCACGCCAGGGGAAGCTTTACAGGGCTTACCACCGAGCATACGGGTGCGCATTTTGTACGCAGTGTAATGGAAGCCGTGGCATGTATGCTCCGCTCTAACCTTGAGTATCTGGGGCTTTCCGTCGATGAGATTCGTGCCATGGGTGGCGGTGCAAACAGTCCGCTGTGGTGTCAGATGAAAGCAGACATGACGGGAAAACGCCTTGTTACGCTGAAAAATAAGGAAACAGCCTGCCTTGGCGGTGCAATACTTGCCGGTATCGGAATCGGAGCTTTTGAATCCGTGGAAAAAGCGGCACAGATGATAGAAGTCAGCCGCACATATGAAAGCAAGGGTGTTGACTATGATGAATGCTACAAGCGTTATCTTGAATATGACAGGATTTTAAATATTCCGAGATGAAGCTGTCCTGCAAATAGGAGCTGTTTTTATGAATAATCTTTCTGCGGGATCTGACCTGACTTGCACACCGCACCCTTGACATATCTTGCCAGGTGGTGTATAATGATTTCATAAAACCTTGATTTGATATCGGACGGGAGTGCAGATAACTTGAATATTGACCGCGTAATAGAAATTGTAAAAGAAACGGACAGCATATTTTTTGATGATGCGCTCCGCCACGACGTTAAAGAAAAGGGCGAAGCAGATTACGTTACCCGTGCGGATATCGGAATATCCGAGTATCTTTCAAAAAGACTTTCCGAGGAATATCCTGCTATCGGATTTATTTCCGAGGAGGCGGACACTGATATTGACGAGAGCCGAGATTATTGGATACTTGACCCCATTGACGGCACTACAAATTTTATGCACGGACTCAGCTTCTGCGGTGTATCCCTCGGACTCTATTCCGGCGGACAGTTAACGGCAGGAATCATCTACATTCCGTATACAGGCGAGCTTTTTCACGCTGAGAGAGGGAAGGGCGCGTATCTTAACGGTGAGCGCATATATTGCAGTAAAAACACTGCGCTTCGCGACTGCGTAGGATTTTATGAGTTCAATGCCTATTTTAAAAATGAGTGCGATACCGCTATGGAGTATGCAAGAAAGATATATACCCGATGCCAGGACCTGCGCTGCCTCGGCTCTACTGCGGTTGAGCTTGCATATGTAGCTTGCGGCAGAGCGGATGTGTTCTTCGGAAGATACTTAAAGCCATGGGACTACGCGGCGGCGGCAGTGCTTATTGCCGAAGCCGGGGGACGGCTTGACAGAGTGGACGGAGACTTTTGCATATCACAGTTAAACGTTAACATAGCGGCGGCTAATTCGCTTGTATTTGACGAATTTATCGCTCTTGTCAAAGAATAATAGGATCAAATTCGTAAAGGGAAGAATATGGTAGCCACAGATGAGGGTATTGCCATCGAAAATCCCGTATGGAATAAAAAATACTATAATTGAGCTGCTGAATTGTTCCGGCCTTATAAATATATCGGACCATCATTTTATATGGCGGTCCGATTACTTTTTTAGATACAAATATGCAAGTTTGGAATAATAAAGCTTCATTTTTCGTGGATTTGGAAGTGAAAAAACGGGTTATGCTCCTTAATTACCCACAAGTCTGTTAACAATTCGGAATATTGGGTCATATTACTCACAAAATGCACAATAATACACCAATGCATTATGGCGATATCAACAAAATATCAAAAAACTGTTGCAAAAAGCGAATGAATATGATATAATATATGGGTAATAAAGTGCCTTTATCATATTATGATTGGTAAATGGTAGACACGGGTGCGGTTGATTGATAAATTAACAAAAACGTGTGTTTACGGCACTTTCCTGTTGATTGTACCCCGTCATGATACGGGCTGCAATAAATTAAATTTATTTTTTATGGAGGAAGACCATGAAGAAATTTCTTGCACTGTTGCTTGCAGCGGGCATGATTTTCTCCGCAGTTGCTTGCGTTGACAATACCGTTTCCGACGACACCGATACCGGCGTTGCTCAGACCGGCGATGACACCACCGCAGGCGAGGCAGTTGAATATGTTGACCCTTATGCAGACATTGAAGACTACGATGAACTCTCCGCAGCTATCTACGAGGATGTTCTCGGAGACTTCGCTACCGCTTACGAGGCAGCAAAGGCTGCTACCAATGTTTCCGAAAGATACGCACTGATGGCTATTGCTGAGGCAAAGCTTATGGAAGACGCTCTTATGCTTCCGCTTTCCTCTAACGGCGGTCTTTACGCTATCTCCAGAGTTGCTCCCTACACCATTACATCCGTTCTTTGGGGCAACGACAGCTACAGATTCCATGATGCTATCGTAGCAACCGAGCCTCTCACCACAGGCGACCGCGATGAGATGAAGGCTAAGTGGGCTGAGCTTAAGGGCACCGGCGGATATGAGGCTTGGGCTGAGCAGTTCCTTGCTGATAAGGGCTACACCATCAAGGATACATATTCCATCGGCTATGCAAGCGATCCTCAGACATGGGACGTTCTTGCTACCTCCAGAGCTGCTGACTCTGAGGCTATTATCAATACCTATGACGGACTCTATGAGTACGATATGGAAAATGTACTTAAGCCTGCTCTTGCAGAGAGCTACACCGTTTCCGAGGATGGCCTTACCTATACCTTCACCCTTAAGTCCGGCCTCAAGTGGGTTGACTCTCAGGGACGTGAGGTTGCAGACGTTAAGGCTGACGACTTCGTTGCTGGTATGCAGCACATGATGGACGCGGCAGGCGGACTTGAGTACCTTGTTCAGGGTATCATCGTTAACGCTACCGAGTACCTTGGCGGCGAGGTTGACTTCTCTGAGGTTGGTGTTAAGGCTATCGACGACACCACTCTCGTTTACACTCTCGAGCAGCCCACCTCTTACTTCATGACCATGCTTGGTTATGGTGTATTCGCTCCTATGAGCCGTGAATACTACACCTCCCAGGGCGGTCAGTTCGGCGCTGACTTCGATTCTTCCGCAGAGTCCTACACATACGGTAAGACCCCTGATAACATCGCATACTGCGGTCCTTATGTAGTAACCAACGCTACCGCTGAGAACACCATCGTTTTCGCGGCTAACGAAGCTTATTGGGATGCTGAAAACATCAACGTAAAGACCCTTACATGGCTCTTTAACGACGGTTCCGAGGCAACCAAGGCATACACCGATATGCTTGCAGGCGTAATTGACGGATGCAACCTCAACGCGGCTTCTCTTGAGATCGCACGCGGCGACGGCAACTTCGATAAGTACGGCTACACCTCTCTTACCGACGCTACCTCCTTTATGGCATTCTACAACGTAAACCGTTCTCAGATGACCAACGTTAACGACCCTGCTAAGGGTGTTTCCGCAAAGACCGAGGACGATGTTGTTCGTTCCAACGCGGCTCTCCGCAACGTACACTTCCGCCGTGCGCTCTCCTTCGCACTTGACAGAGGCGCATACAATGCACAGACTGTAGGCGAGGATCTTAAACTGACCTCCCTCAGAAACTGCTACACTCCCGGTACTTTCGTATCTCTTGAGGAGGAAGTAACCGTATCCATCAACGGCACCGACAAGACCTACCCTGCAGGCACCTACTACGGTCAGATCATGCAGGATCAGATCGACGCTGACGGTGTTAAGATGATCGTTTGGGATCCTACCGCTGACGGCGGAATCGGTTCCTCCGACGGATTTGACGGCTGGTACAATGTTGAGAATGCTGTAGCTGAGATGGCACTTGCTATCGAAGAGCTTGCGGCAATCGGCATCGAGATCACCGCTGAGAATCCCATCTACATTGACCTTCCTTACTACTCCGGCTCCGAAGTATACGGCAACCGTGCACAGGCTTACAAGCAGTGCATCGACTCCGCTTTCGAGGGCAAGGTAATAATGAACCTCGTAACCTGCGAGACCGCTCAGGATTGGTACTATGCAGGCTACTACACCGATTTCGGTTCTGAGGCTAACTACGACATTTATGACGTATCCGGTTGGGGTCCTGACTACGGTGATCCCGCAACCTACCTTGACACGTTCCTTGCTGACTACGCAGGATACATGGTTAAGTGCATCGGTATTTATTAATATCGGGCAAGGTTCCTAAATAAATGATGCGGTGGAGGATGGACCTCGGTTCATCCTCCATTGTGATAATAAAAGAGAGTTAATATGACGAAATATTTATTAAATCGCTTACTGCGCGGTCTGTTGTCGATCATGGTGGTTGTGGCTATAGTAATGATACTGATCTATTCCTGCCTTGACAGAAATCAGATTTTTGCAAGCGACAGCAACTATTCACATCTCAAGAGCAATGCCAAAGAGATATATAAGCTGCAGCAGTGGGAAAAGTATGGCTATTTGGACTATGTTCCCTATGCCGATTGGTTGAATTCGCTTCTTAAAACGGGTGAGATCGACCAGGATACTTACACCTCCGCCGTTAAATTTGGTGACACGGCTGAGGACGATTCTGAGACAGTGGCACAGTATGTCAAGCTTTTTACCGATGAAATGGAGGCAGACGGCTACGAGGTCGAGCGTCTTCCGGGACAGAAGCAGGGCAGAAAGTATAAGGAGGGCGGAAATCCCCGTCTTTATGCTTACAAGGATGTGCCCCTGATAAATCGTCTTTTTAATTACATAACGGGCATTTTCCAGGTGGATAATATTCACTATGTTCCCGAAGAGGTGGACATAGGAGAAAGGGGTCTTACTTTTACGCTCTACGATCCCTTATATACTGATCCGCAAACGGGTGAGAAGAAATTTTCGCCTGCCATTATAGGAAACGGCACAAAAAATAAGTATTTACTGTACTTTGATGATCGTTTTCCATATATACATCAGAATTTGCTGACAATAAAGCTCGGCAGCTCCTACAGCATCAGTAAGGACACGGATGTGTTCAGTATAATGACCGGAGCACAAGGCTCGCAGATGCGTTCTGAGATTACATACCCCACAGGTTACAAAGAAATAAGTGCGGACAACCTTCATTCCGCTACATATACATCCGGCTCGCTTTCGGCGGGCGGCGCGTTCCTCAGTGCACGTTTTACGGACGACTATACCACGGTCGCCACCTACAAGGCAGGACTTTCCAAGGTAGGCTATTCCTTTGTAATAGGCGTTATTTCGGTTCTTCTTGCTTATGTTCTGGCAATTCCGCTTGGAACGCTCATGGCGCTGAAAAAAGACAAGCTTATTGATAAGCTCGGCACGATATATATTATATTTATCATTGCAGTGCCCTCCCTTGCATACATCTTCCTCTTTAAAGCTATAGGAAGATCAATAGGGCTTCCCGGCACCTTTGATATGGAGAATCCCACATGGCTCATGTATGTACTGCCGATCATTTCGCTGGCACTTCCGTCTATAGCTAACCTTATGAAGTGGCTGCGCCGCTACATGATCGACCAGATGAACTCCGATTATGTTAAGTTTGCAAGATCCGGCGGTCTTTCCGAGGGCGAAATATTCAGAAAGCATATCTTAAAGAACGCGATCATTCCGATAGTTCACGGTATTCCCGCAGGCGTGCTTTCGGCACTTATCGGTGCTATTATCACGGAGCGCGTATATTCTGTGCCCGGTGCAGGACGGTTACTTACCAACGCCATAAATGCTTACGATAACGGTGTTATCGTCGGTATGACGCTGTTCTACGCACTGCTTTCCGTTGTATCCATAATTCTCGGCGATATACTTATTTCGCTGGTTGACCCGAGAATTTCGTTTGTGTCCAAGAAGAGGTGATTACATGGAAGAAAACAAGCTTATAAATTTGGATGAATTTAATATGTCCGATGAGGAGCTGTTCTCACGTGTTGATCACAACAGTCTTGATTCGGAAAAGATCACCGCGCCAAGATATTCCTATTGGCAGTCGGTGTTCCGCGTGTTTTTCAGAAACAAGCTGAATATTGTCATTCTTGCCGTCCTTGCTGTTATAATAGCGTTTACATACGTCTATCCGGCGGTTATAGGATATGATGCGGATGTTGACCCATATCAGAATCTGCTTGACCCCACGGCAAAGCATCTGTCACCGTCGGCGGCACTTGAAAAGTTCGGCAATCACATAAGCTGGATACTCGGTACGGGTAAATCCGGCGAATCTACCTTTGACGCGATATGGTACGGTTCAAGCATATCCATATCCCTTGCGCTTATCTGCGCCGCTATCAATATGACGGTGGGCGTTGTTGTGGGAGCGATATGGGGCTTTTCCAAGAAGGTTGACGCCGTTATGATGGAGGTCTACAACATTATCGCAAATGTTCCGTACATTCTGCTTATTTCCGTTGTAGTGCTTATCATGTCAGCTAACTTCTGGTCAATGGTATTTGCACTGACCGTTACGGGCTGGCTTGCCATTGCGTACTTTATAAGAACGCAGGTTATCATTATCCGCGACAGAGAATATAATTTAGCATCACGCTGTCTTGGCACGCCTATCTTCCGTATAGCTACCAAGAATATCCTTCCCTTTATGACGTCGGTTATCGTTACGCTTATTGCAACCGAGATTCCGTCGTATATTTCCTATGAGGTCTTCCTCTCATATATCGGAATGGGTCTTAAGGATATGTCTCTCGGTAAGCTTATCGAAGTGGCGCAGGACGCTATGTTTACCCCGGGATGGCAGCTTGAATTCTGGAGTCCTGTTGCTGTGGCATCTATCATTACCGTCGTGCTTTATGTAGTCGGTCAGAATCTCGGTGATGCTTCAGACCCGAGAACTCATATGTAAGTGAGGCGGAAGTCTGAAAATAAATTTTCAGACAGGGTTTTGTGGCTTACCTTCCACTTTGTGAAAGGTTTTGCTGCGCAAACCAGCCCCAACTCCCCAAAAAGGAAACTTTCGCTTCGCGAAAGTCATGGTCATAATTATGGAAAAGAACAATATACTTCTTTCAATAAAGGACCTTACGGTGAAATTCAGCGTTCGCGGAAGAACTCTTACCGCGATCCGCAATGTTTCGCTTGACCTTTATGAAAACGAATCTATAGCAATTGTCGGCGAATCCGGTTCTGGTAAGTCGGTGCTTACCAAAACCTTTGCCGGTATGCTTGACGCAAACGGCTATATCAGTGAGGGAAGCATAATTTTCAGCGACGCGGAGCTTGCCGACACCAACGTGGCTGTGGGCAATTTTGAACGCAAGCTTATTGCTTCTGCCGAGAAGAAGCTTAACGAATATTCAAAGCTGGAGCTTGGTTCCGGTATCTTCCGTCAGATGCTTGAGCTTGAAGCGGAAAACAAGCGCCGCTATGAGCTTAGCGAAGATGATGAAAAGCGTATGAGCGATGCTATAGCTGAGCTTAACTTCAAGCGCACCGAAACCTACAACTACAGGCTTACTGTTGATCCCCGCACCCAAAAGGCGGAATACAAGGAGCTTGGCGCGAAGATAGCACAGCTTGATGAAGAGATCAAAGAGCTCAACAAGGAGCGCGAAAAGAATATTTCCGCAAACAAAGCTGCGGCTAAGGCTGATACTAAATATCTTGCCGAATTTAACGAAAAAATGGCGGCTCTTAAGTCTGAATACGCCAAGGCGATTACCGGAGAGGTAAGCGAGGCGGCAAAAGAGAGAAATGCACTCATTGCAAAGGAAATTTACCTTTCTGTGGGAAGATTTCCGCTCAAAAAGAGACTTTCGCTCATTAACGCCCTTACAAAAGCGCTCAGAAAAGCCATGGAGCTTGGTGTGGACCTCGACGACGATAATACCAAGAACAAAATATTTGACGATATTGCGTTCAGGGTAAAATATCTTGACGAGACCGAAACAAATCTCCACGGAAAGTGCATACTCAATCTTGCAAAGGTGAAATATTCAAAGGACTGGACAAAGATCCGCGGCGGCAAGATCGCAACGGTGTTCCAGGACCCTATGACGTCGCTTAATCCTATTGTAACTATCGGAAAACAGATCACCTCGGTTATCTTGAAGCACCAGGAGTGCTCTGAGATAGAAGCAAGAAAGCGCGCGATTATTCTCATGAAAAAGGTTGGTATTCCAAACGCCGAAAAGCGTTTTGATGACTATCCTTTCCAATATTCCGGCGGTATGCGTCAGAGAATCGTTATCGCTATTGCTCTGAGCTGTCAGCCGAAGATACTTATTTGCGACGAGCCTACAACGGCACTTGACGTTACTATTCAGGCTCAGATACTTAAGCTTATCAAGGACCTTCAGAGGGAGTTCGGCTATACCATCGTATTTATAACTCACGACCTTGGCGTTGTGGCAAATATCGCCGACCGTGTTGCGGTGCTTTACGCCGGACAGATCGTAGAGCTTGGTACGGTAGAAGAGGTATTTTACGATTCACAGCACCCCTACACATGGGCACTGCTGTCGTCACTTCCTCAGCTTGCGCAGAGAAATACCAAGCTGTATTCTATCTCCGGTACACCACCGTCACTTTACAATAAGATCGTAGGTGACGCGTTTGCGCCGAGAAACCCATACTGCCTTAAGATAGATACTCTCAAAGAGCCGCCTATGTTTAAGGTTACCGAAACTCACTTCGCTAAAACTTGGCTGCTTGATCCCCGTTCTCCCAAGGTGGAGCGTCCGGAGATCATTCAGGATATCCATGAAAAGATGATGAGTACATACAATATGTAAGGAGGAGAGACTGTGTCAATGGAAACTGAACAGAAGACACGCTCCGGCAAGCTGCCGGCAGTGGGTCCGAAGGATGAAAACGGCAGAGAGATACTGCTCTCTCTTAAAAATGTTGATATAACCTTCGGTAAGGGCGACAAGGCGGTAAAGGCGGTAAAGAATGCCACCTTTGATATCTACAAGGGTGAAACATTCTCGCTGGTTGGTGAATCCGGCTCAGGTAAAACGACTATCGGACGTGCGGTTATCCGCGTAAACCCCTGCGCCGCAGGCGAGATACAGTATAAAGGCGTACGTATTTCGGGCAAGATATCTCATGCCCTTGACCGCGAGGTTATCAGAAATATACAGATGGTATTCCAGGACCCCGCGGCATCTCTTAACGAGCGTGCTACGGTAGATTACATCGTGTCTGAGGGACTCTATAATTTCCACCTTTTCAAGAACGAGAAGGAACGCGTTAAAAAGGTTGAGGATATTATCGAGGCGGTAGGTCTGCTCCCTGAGCATCTTACTCGTTATCCCCACGAGTTCTCCGGCGGACAGCGTCAGAGAATCGGTATAGCACGTGCGATGGTAATGGAACCGGAGCTGGTTATTGCGGATGAGCCAATATCGGCGCTTGACGTGTCCATTCGCGCTCAGGTGCTTAACCTGATGAAGAAATTCCAGCGTGAGCGCAACATCACATATATGTTTATTGCTCACGACCTTTCGGTTGTCAGATTTATTTCTGACCGTATCGGCGTTATCTATAAGGGCGATATCGTTGAGGTTGCCGAGGCGGAGGAGCTGTTTAATTATCCGCTTCACCCTTATACGCGCTCCCTTATTTCCGCCATTCCGATTCCCGATCCCAAGCTTGAAAAGAGCAAGGTGCTGTTCACATACGACCCGTCGGTGCACGATTACAGCGAGGATAAACCCGAGCTGTGCGATGTAGGTCACGGTCATTTTGTGTACGGAAACAAAAAAGAGATCGAGGAATACAAGGCTATTCGCGAGGCAGGCGTGCCGATGAAATCGGTAACATTCAGAAGCGAGACTGAGGCGGCGGAAGCACCTGCACCGGAAGTGGAGGAAATATCCATAAACGAAGAAATACTTGATACACCCCTGCACGATACGGGAAGCAAATGGTATTCGGTTGCCTCCTTCTTCCTGCCACCGGTGGGACTTATTGCAGGCGGTATATTCAAGCACTTTAAGCATATAAGAAACTTCAAGGCGTGCCTGAAGGGCGCACTTGCGGGCTTTGGCGTTGCGGCGGCAATCGTCGTGCTGTTCCTCATACTTCTTATTTTTGCTGTAATTTGATTCCCTTGGGGTTGTCACATTTTATGGGACAACCCCAAAGTATATTTATCTTGCGGAGTGTATATGAAAAACACAGATGATAAACGTCCGCGCGGTGTGGGCGATGTAAAAAACATCGAGGTCTCCGAATCTCATATCAAACCCCGTGCCATATTGGCGGCAGTTTTTTTGGTCATAGGAATAGCGGCAATAGGTATTTTCGTTCATTCTATGCTCACCACAGAGCCGGGCTGGCAGACGGTTGAGCTGAGCCTGTCAGAGCCGAGTGCGGCAGATGAATTTACATTAACCTATCTGTTCGGCACAGGAGAGATGTCGCCTGCCGCGGAAAATAAGCTTATTGAGTCTGTTTATGCCGATGCCTGCCAAAAGGCATACAAGCTGTTTGACTCGGAGCTTCTGTTTGACGGTGTAAGCAATGTTGCGTATATAAACGCTCATATAAACGAGGAAATATCCGTAGACTCCGTTCTTTACGATGCTTTTTCAAAGATAGAAGCTTATGGTAGCCGATATCTGTATCTTGCTCCTGTATACGGTGAGTACGATGCGGCGTTTTTCGGTATCGAAATGCCGTCCGCTGCGGCAGAGCTTGATCCGTATGTAAACTTGAAATTTGCACAGGAGCTTAGTACCCTTGCAGAATATGCCGCGTCGCCCGAACATATATCTGTAAAACTCCTTGGGGACAGCAAAATAATGCTGTCGGTGTCGGATGAATACCTTAAATTTGCAAAAGAATACGGTATTACTTCATATATTGATTTTTACCGTACAAAAAATGCGTTTGTTATTGATTATCTGGCACAGGTGTTGCAGGAAAACGGCTTCGGATGCGCCACCCTTACAAGCTATGACGGGTATACCCGAAATTTAGATGTCATGGGCAACGAGTACGTTTTTAATATCTTCGACCGTGTCGGCGGCGAGGTTTACAGAGCGGCGGAGCTTTATTATACCGCGCCGAGGGCAGTGGTAAGTCTTCGCGACTATCCTGCAAGCGAGCGCGAGAGCTACAACTACTATATGTACGGTGACAGAATCATATCTCCGTTTATAGACACTGCCAACGGACTTTACAGGTGCGCTGTAAGCAATTTGACCGCATATTCGGCGAATATGGGGTGTGCCGATGTACTTCTTCGCGTTCTGCCTGTATATATTTCAGACACCGTGGATAAAGAGTGTCTGAAAGCAATGGCAGATGATGAGATTTACAGCATTTGGTGTGAGGATTCTGTCATATACTGCACGGATGAGGAAGCACGAATAAAGGGAATATACAGTGATGAGGAGAGGGAATATACCCTTGCTCACGCGGATTCGTAAAGGAAAGAAAAACATATATCGTTGTCGGATAGATGTTTATTGTACGAACTTTTTAGGTAATCGGACACTTACTTTTTCCCTTGTGACGCCTTGGCACAAAGTGCGGCGAAAAGAATATCCGATTCACGGGTGTTCATGTGCTCCGGATGCCACTGAACTCCAATACAGAAGCGCTTTCCGACCCCCTCTGCCGCTTCGGCAATGCCATCCTCCGACACTGCCGTTATACGAAGCCCGTTGGCAGAGGTGCGGATGGCTTGATGGTGAAAACTGTTGACTTCAAGTGTATCCACGGAGAAAAGTTCATTTAAGTAACTGTTTTCTGCGATGTGTATGGTGTGGGACGGCTGCTCGCGCGAGAGCTTTTGCGTGTGATTTAGTATATGGAAATGCAAACTGCCGCCAAGAGCGGCGTTCAGCACCTGAATTCCTCTGCATATGCCGAGAATGGGTATATCTCTTGAAAATGCAAGACGTGTCAGCTCTAATTCGTATTCATCACGCTCCGGAGAGGCTTCAAAGAGAAATGCAGGGTCGTATTCTTCGATTCCGCAGAGCCGCGGCGCAATGTCACCTCCTCCGCTTAGCAGAATGCCGTCGCATATGCCAAGTGCCGAGCGAGGTCTGCTGATTGGAGGGAGCATTATGGGAATACCGCCTGCGCGAAGTATGGCGGTACAGTATTTGCGGCGAAGAAAGTAGTCGCCGTCCGAATTGTTGCCTGTTGTGATACCGATCATAGGATTCATATCTTATTCCGCCTTTTACTCTCTGTATATTACGAGATTTATTGTGTACATTTACAGTATAATCCCATGAAGCACGCAGTGACACGCATTTTTTATCTGTTATGCAGAATTTGTAAAAATTTTTAAAACCTGTTTACTTGTAAGAAAATTTATGTTATAATAAAAGCAATAAATGCCTCCGCCAAGCGGAGGCGTAATAAGGAAACTGTATGTAAACGATATTCACCCATGCGTGATACCATCACGCTAAAAGAAAGGCTCGGTTTAGAATTATGAGATGCCCTGTCTGCGGATGTGCTCAGGATAAAGTCCTTGATACAAGACCAATAGATGATGAGCGCAGCATACGCCGCCGCAGAGAATGTCTTAACTGTCAGCACAGATTTACCTCGTATGAGACGGTGGAAAAGCCGTCGCTGATAGTATGCAAGCGCGATAATACCAGAGAAGCGTTCAGCCGCGACAAAATAATGAACGGAATAAAAAAAGCCTGCCAGAAGCGACCTGTATCGCTCAGGCAGATGAGTGCTATCGTTGAGGGAATAGAGTCCGATTTCCAAAACAGTATGCGTGCGGAGGTATCCACTACCGAAATCGGCGAGCGCATAATGAACGGCCTTCGTGAGCTTGACGAGGTGGCATATATACGCTTTGCCTCGGTTTATCGGGATTTTGACGATCTCGACTCGTTCCTTGAGGAGCTTGATAATCTTAAAAAGCTCAAAGAAGAACGCGAGAAAAACAAAAAACAGCAAGAAAACGCTTCGTCGGTCAAATGACCGATGAAGCGCTTTTTTCATATTCTCTAAGAATCTCATGTACCCTCATGCCAAGCTCGCCAACAGTTTTCGGACATACCGTCCATTCACAAGGGACGAGGCTGTCATTTCGCTCGCCAATGCACAGCTCAAACAGTACCGTGTCAATCCATTTGCCGAATTTGTAGCCTACCCGGTGCTCGCGTCCAGCCTCTGTAAAGCCCATTTTTGTGTGCAGGCGGAAGCTTGCAGGATTGGGGACGGTTACTATGCCGTAGAGATTTTTGTATCCCATTTCACGAAGCATAGAAATAAGTGCCCCGTAAAGACTTTTACCAAGACCGCGGTGCGCGGCGGTCTGTTTCATATAAATGGACAGCTCAGCCGCAAAACGGTAGGCGTGGCGCGTCTTATAACGGTGTGCGTAGGCGTAACCCACTATCTCGTTTTCAAGTATGCACACGATATACGGAAATTCAGCCGAAAACTCGCATATACGCCGGCGAAATTCAGCTACTGTCGGCACATCATATTCAAAGCTTACAGTGGTGTTTTCAACGTACGGAGCGTAAATGTCAAGCAGAGCCTTGGCATCATCCGGTACGGCAAAACGGAATTTAACATCCATTTTTATTTTTCGCAGTACATTTCAAGATATGCTTCCATGCGCTCACGGATCTCGTCGTTAAGCGGTACGCTTCCGTCAATCTCGCGTCCGTGCATATGGTCGATGATCTCGCGCACGGTAACAATGGGATGAACCTTGATGCCGAACTCCGCGCCTATTTCCTTGATAGCAGTGGTGCCGGACTGACCGCGCTCCATTCTGTCAACGGAAATTATCATATGCTCAACCTTTACATCGGCGGCAGCCTTAAGCTGGGGCAGAGTCTCGCGCACAGCAGTGCCTGCTGTAATAACGTCCTCGATAATAACTACGCGGTCACCGTCGGAGAGCTTTGCACCAACCATGTTTCCGCCCTCGCCGTGATCCTTTGCCTCCTTACGGTTGAAGCAGTAGGGCTTGTCGATACCGTATTCGGTAAAGAGGGAGCAGGCTGTAACGGTAGCAAGCGGTATACCCTTGTATGCCGGACCGAACAGCACGTCAAAATCCTCGCCTACGTTATTTTTCAGGCATTCTGCGTAGTATTTGCCAAGCTTCGCCATCTGCGCACCTGTTTTATAGTTGCCGGTGTTTACAAAGTAGGGAGATTTTCTTCCGCTCTTTGTTGTAAAATCTCCGAAGCGAAGAACTCCGCTTCTTACCATAAATTCAATAAAGTCTGTCTTGTAGCTCATTTGTATATCTCCTTTCGTTCTGTATAAAAAGCTATCACATATAAGTATACCATTTTTTTTTCGGATTGTAAAGGGATATTTTTAAGTTTGTGTGGACAAACAGCTCTTTTTGTGATAAAATTTATATACGGTTCTAATAATTGACACATTGAAAGGGACTCGCGGATGGCTGAATTTAAAACAAACGTTTATCGCATATTCGACAAGGAGAAGCTTCCGTATACACCTCATACCTATCCTCACGGTGATGATGCCGTAGACGGAATGACTATAGCAGAAACTCTTGGTATACCTCCGGAAAAGGTATTCAAGACTTTGGTGACCCAGGGCTCTGACAAAAACTATTATGTGTTTGATGTACCGGTCAACCGGGAGCTTGATCTTAAAAAAGCGGCTGCGGCTGTAGGGGTCAAATCTGTTGCAATGATAAAGGTGGCGGACATAAACAAAATTACCGGATACGTGCGCGGCGGATGCTCGCCGATCGGCATGAAGAAAAAATACCGCACCGTGTTTGATGCCACGGCTAAGGACTGCGACACAATGTTTGTCAGTGCAGGACGCATTGGCTGGCAGATAGAGGCAAAGCCGGAGGATCTTGCAAAGCTTTCCGGTGCTATATTCGCAGATATCCTTTTGGCGCTTGTGTGAGCCTGCGGTATACTGCATACAGCATAATATTTCTGAAACCAACCGAAAAAATTGCCGCAGAACAAAAAAATTCACATAACCTCTTGCTTTTTTCGGAAATCTGTGGTATACTATCATAAATGCGGTGATTGGGTTTGCCACCACTAAATGAATGTCCAGAGATGACCGCCTTGCGTCAGCATGGCTGTGAGCGGTCTCATTCAAGCGGCTAAGGCGTTTCCCCCATGAGCAGTAACGGTGAAGGTTTGCATGAAATGCACTTGTAGCCGTTAACGATTGACTCACGTTAAAGAGTCGCCGAGTGTATTGCTTGGTTACAGGCAATAAAATAAGGTGGTACCGCGGAAAACGCATAGATTATATGCCGCTCCGTCCTTAAGTTTAAGGGCGAGGCGGCTTTTTTGCCGCTCCACCCACGAAATATTCATATTTTCATTTAGAAAGGATCGTTAAAATGAAAGAAAAACTCGAACAGATCCGTGCGGCGGCTGTGGCTGAGCTTTCCGCTCCCGAAGCTGACCTTGAAGCGCTGAGAATCCGCTTCCTCGGAAAAAAAGGCGAGCTGACCGCGGTGCTTCGCGGAATGGGTCAGCTTACGGCAGAAGAACGCCCCGTGATCGGTGCTCTTGCAAATGAGGTGCGTGAGTACATTGAAAATGCAATTGCAGAGAAGGCTGAGGCACAGAAAAGTGCCGCTCTTGCAAAGAAGCTTCTTGATGAGCGTCTTGACGTGACCATGCCCGGCAAGGTTCCGGAGGTAGGCAAGCGTCATCCTCTGGCTCAGGTTCAGAAGGATATGGAGGACATATTCATCGGTATGGGATTCAGTATTGTTGAGGGACCTGAGGTTGAGTACGACTACTACAACTTCCAGGCACTTAATATTCCGGAAAATCACCCTGCAAGAGATACACAGGATACCTTCTATATTACCGAAAATATCCTGCTCCGCTCTCAGACCTCTCCCGTACAGGTAAGAACCATGGAGAAGCAGAGACCCCCTATCCGCATAATCTCTCCCGGCAGAGTTTATCGCTCGGACGCGGTGGACGCATCCCACTCTCCGCTGTTCCATCAGCTTGAGGGACTTGTGGTTGACAAGGGAATTACTATGGGCGACCTTAAGGGAACACTTGAAACCTTTGCAAAGACCATGTTCGGCGAGCAGACACAGATTCGCTTCAGACCTCACCACTTCCCGTTTACCGAGCCTTCCGCCGAGGTAGATGTTTCCTGTTTCGTATGCGGTGGCAAGGGATGCAAGCTCTGCAAGGGCGAGGGATGGATCGAGATTCTCGGCGCAGGCATGGTGCACCCCAACGTACTTCGCGGATGCAACATTGATCCCGACGAATACAGCGGTTTTGCATTCGGTATGGGCGTTGAGCGTATCACAATGATAAAATACGGAATCGACGATATGCGCTATCTTTACGAAAACGATGTGCGCTTCCTCGATCAGTTTTGATTCGTGATATCATTCCGTCATATATACAGGTAGAATAATTTCTGTATACCTGTTCGGGTACTTAACTGCTCCGACAAGCTGATACGGGATGCATGGAACGGAAATTACCGTATTGCCGAGGACGGCGATACTATTGTACTTTAACGAAAGAAGGATATAATAATATGAATTTATCACTTGATTGGGCAAAAGATTACGTCAGCCTTGACGGTATCACACCCAAGGAATACTGTGACCGCCTTACCGCAACCGGTTCAAAGGTAGAGGGTTATGAGTGCCTTGGCGAGGATATAGAAAACGTGGTTGCCGGCAAGGTTATTTCCCTTGAGCGTCATCCGGATTCCGACCACCTTTGGGTATGCCAGATTGACGTGGGCGAGGAAGCTCCCGTACAGATAGTAACCGGTGCGCAGAATGTGTTCGCAGGTGCTATGGTGCCTGTGGCAAAAGCACCCTCAAAGCTTCCCGGCGGCGTTAATATTAAGGCAGGCAAGCTTCGCGGCATTCCCTCAAACGGTATGCTTTGCTCTATTGCCGAGCTGAATCTTACAACTCACGATATGCCCGGTGCTATTGAGGACGGCATTTTCATCATGGACGGCATCGACTGCAAGCCCGGCGACGATATCCATGATGTGCTTAAGCTTTCTGATACGGTCGTTGAGTTTGAGATCACATCCAACCGTCCCGACTGTCTGTCCGTTCTCGGCCTTGCACGCGAAACGGCAGTATCATTCGGACGCGAATTCAAGCCGCAGACCCCCTCTGTTACATTCACTAAGGATGGCGACAAGGTTGAAAACTATCTTTCTGTTGACGTGCAGAACGCTGAGCTGTGCAAAAGATACACTGCTCGCGTTGTAAAGAACGTGAAGATCGCGCCCTCACCGCTGTGGCTTCGCATGAGACTTCGCGCATCCGGTGTGCGCCCCATCAACAATATTGTTGATATCACAAACTATGTAATGCTTGAATACGGTCAGCCTATGCACGCATTTGACTATTCCTGCCTTGACGGCTCAAAGATAATAGTCAGAAATGCCGCAGACGGCGAGATTTTCAAGAGTCTTGACGATATTGACCACACTCTTAATAACACCAATCTTGTTATTGCCGACGAAAAGAAGGCTGTAGCTCTTGCAGGTGTTATGGGCGGTGCTAATTCCGAAATCAAGGACACCACCGCAACTGTAGTGCTTGAGTCCGCCAACTTCCTCGGAAGCTCTGTTCGAATCACTGCCAAGAGCCAGGGTATGCGTACCGAATCGTCGGGACGCTTTGAAAAGGGACTCGACCCCGAAAATACCATGCCTGCTCTTGACCGTGCCTGCGAGCTTGTAGCTCTCCTCGGTGCAGGTGAGGTGGTTGACGGCACTATCGACGTATACAAGGGTAAGGAAGAGCCCTTCAAGATGAAGCTTGAAGCCGGTCGCATCAATGCATTCCTCGGTCTTGATGTAAGCGAGGACTACATGAAGGATGTGCTTCGCAAGCTGGAATTCGGTATCGACGGAGATGTGCTTACCGTTCCATCCTTCCGTGCGGATGTACGCTGCATGAATGACGTTGCCGAGGAGATTCTCCGTATCTACGGCTACGACACTATCAAATCCACAAAGTTTGTAACTCCAATCACCTCAGGAAGCCGTACACCTATGCAGAAATTCGAGCTTCTTGTGGCTGACACCCTCTGCGCTATGGGACTTTACGAATGCGAGACCTTCTCCTTTATCAGTCCCAAATATTACGATAAGATAGGCATGGCTGAGAATGATCCTCGCCGCAAGTCCATAGTTATCTCCAATCCCCTTGGCGAGGATACCAGCGTAATGCGTACCACCGCTATTCCGTCAATGCTTGAGGTGCTCTCACGCAACAACAACTATCATGACGGCAAAACTGCTCTCTACGAGATGGCTAAAATATACATTCCCGACGAAGACCCGAAGAATCTGCCTGAGGAACGCCGCCGTGTAACCGTGGGCTTCTTTGGAGACGGTGATTTCTACACCTTAAAGGGAATATGCGAAAGACTTCTTGACAAAGCAGGAATTGCAGATGCCGAGTATAAGGCAAACCGCGACAATACCGCTTTCCATCCCGGAAGATGTGCTGATATCGTATGTGCAGACGGCACTGTTCTCGGTACTATCGGCGAAATTCACCCTGCGGTATCTCAGGGCTATGAGATAGACAAGCCTGTCTATATTGCTGACCTTGATTTTGAGAATCTGTTTGCGAAGGCTGATCTTGCAAAGCAGTTTAAAGCACTGCCCAAATTCCCTGCAACCACCCGTGATTTTGCATTTGTATGCGATGATGAGCTGGAAGTGGGTGCTATTGAGGCTGTAATGAGAAAGGCTGGCGGAAAGACTGTTGAGGATGTTAAGCTCTTTGACGTTTACCGCGGCAAGCAGCTTGGTGAGGGCAAAAAGAGCGTTGCATTCAAGGTTATTCTCCGTGCTCCGGACCGCACCCTTACCGATGAGGAAGCTGACAAGACCTCAAAGAAGATTCTGACACTTCTTGAGCGTGAGCTTGGTATTACTCTGAGAGCATAACACCACAATGAGGACTGTTTCATGAAAATATCTACCGAAATCGCATCTGCCGCAAAGCTCATCGGCGAAGAGAAAGCTGTGGAATATTACGCTAAGGCAGGATTTGATGCTTGGGACTTTTCCATGTTCAGAATGGCTATATACGACTACAAGAATCAGTGTATGGTAGAAAGTGATCATCCCTTAGCCGGACGTGATTATCTCGCGTTTGCAAGGCGTCTTAAAAAAATCGGTCTTGACAACGGAATCGTATGCAATCAGTCTCACGCTCCGTTTCCAACATACTGCCCCGAAATACGCTCGTATTTGAAGCGTGCCATTGAGTGCACTGCCGAAGCAGGTGGGCAGATATGTGTAATTCACCCGGACAACAACGCTTCCCCGGAGGTAAATGCGGAGATGTATCTTGAGCTTCTCCCGTTTGCCAAGGAGCACGGTGTGAAGATCGCCGCAGAGAATATGTGGTGCTGGGACAATGAGAAGGATCAGGCATCCTTTGCGGCGTGTATGACTCCGGAGAGCTTCAATGCCCATCTTGATGCAGTAGGCGATGATTTCTTTGTAGCCTGCCTTGACATCGGTCATGCGGAGATGCGCGGTGCAAATACATCAGCGGTTGAGCTTATAAAGGCACTTGGTCCGCGGCTTGGCGCACTTCACATCCACGACAATGATAAGTGGCACGACAGTCATAAAGTTCCGTTTTCCATGCAGATTGATTTTGACCCTATAGTAAGAGCACTTAAGGAGATTGGCTATAGCGGCTATTTCACCCTTGAGGCTGACAGACACTTTGCAGACTACACAGAGGATAATGTGGTGGACGGTATAAAGGTGCTTTATAATGCGGCAAGGAAGCTTGCTGATATGTTTGAGAGTTTATAAAAATATCGCCTCCGATGTACGCATCGGAGGCGGATTTTTTGTGTTGTGATTGATTTTACTCGTATCTGTCAATTCTATTAGTTTCTCCAAGGAGATAATCAATACTTGTATTGTAAAATCTCGCAAGCCTAATTAGAATTGCGGTCGGAATATCGTTTTCTCCTGTTTCATATTTTGAGTATCCTGTTTGCGACATACCAAGCATTTTTGCAACGGCAGTCTGATTTAAATCCTTATCTTCTCTTAAATCGCGTATACGCGGATACACTACAATCACCCCTTACAATGAATTTATATATAAATTATAGTATAACCTGAATTAGGGTATTGACAAATAACCTGAATTAGGTTATAATAATGTTGTGGCGCATGTGCGCGACGGTATTATTTATACAAAAGATGAAGGAGATTAACGATGGAAAACAACATTATTATGTCAATGAAAACAAAGGTTCAGGATTACCTAAAAAACACTCTTATTGCTGCAGTAGTGGGAATCCCATTAACCTGCATGGGAATATGGATATTTTACCTTTGTTTAACTAATCAGGTTTATAAACCAGATGTACCAGCAGCTTCGATTTTGGGATTAATAATATTATACATAGGTATAGATGCCGGACAAATTGCAATAGGTAACTTTTCAAAGTATACAAAATCTAAGTTTACCTATCTAGAGGTAACTCAAGAAGTAATAAAAGGTCAGATTAATACAAAAAACTTTGAAATAAAGGTAGAAGATGTAGTTTCTGCGTCTATTCAGGTATGCTCAGTTGCTTGTGATTTCGATGGTGTCCCTAAAAATATGAATCCCGGGGTGTTTATGAAGCTTTACGCACAGACTAATAAGTATCTTTGTTTATTCACAAGCACTGGAAAAACATATTATATTGATTGTCTTACGTCCCCCGAAACAGCGAAGAGCACCATTGATTCTATAATTGCAAAAAACAAATAAGCGGAGAAAGAGTTTTATGAAAAAGAAAAATATTGCTGCGTTTTTGTCTGCGCTTTTAATATTCATGGCATCATGTTCAAATGCAAATATCGACTCACAAATTGTTGGAGCGTGGGAAAGTGAACGTTTAAATAACAGTACATATATATTCAGAGCAAACGGAACTTTCGAGCGAACAACGGCTTTCAACGAGTATTATGAGGGAACATATACTGCTGTTGATGGCGTACTTATACTTGATTACGGCGAGGGATATAAAAAGCAGGAGTTAAGCTATGTGTTCAACAATGACAAATCAAGCAGTGACTATGGAGACATGAAAATAGGATACGATTATTTTGAAAAAGTAAAATAATCTGTCGTCTCTAAAACATATATCCTTTTCTATATGCAATAGTACAACGTAAATTCCAATTTTCGATAAATTCAACCAAAACAAGGTATCACACCGCGATACCTTGTTTTTATATACCCTATAATATGCCTCCGGCTTGCCAATTCCCACCATTTTGCAGGAATTCCTGCTTTTTTATGCGGTTTTGATGTTTTTTTGCGCGTTTCTTGTTGACATACACGCAAAAAAATCGTATAATAGATATGTATATATTAAAATCAGGGGTACTGTGCGTGCGCGTGCTTCGGGAAGGAAAAAACATGAGATTTGCGGTCATATCGGATATTCATTCCAACTTCATGGCACTGGAAAATGCTTTGTGTATCGTTGAAGAACAGCGGCGCGGCCACGGTATTGACGGCATAATCTTTCTTGGTGATTACCTTACCGATTTCCCCTATCCGCAAAATACACTAAGACTCCTTGACGAGTGCAGAGCGGAATTCCCCTGTTATTTCGTGCGCGGAAACCGTGAGGATTACCTTATCCGCCACAGATATGCCCCGGAGGACGGATGGAGCTACACGTCAAGCAGCGGCTCTCTTTTGTATACATACGAAAATCTTACAAAGGATGACCTTGACCGCTTTGAGGCGATGCCCATATGCCTCGATATCAACCCCGAGGGAGCAGCAGGTATAACCGCCTGTCACGGCTCGCCGAAAAATAACAAGGAATGGATAATGAACCGCCCTCAGCTTATTGACAAATATACGGCGGATATTGGCGGTGACGTGCTTCTGTGCGGTCATACTCACCGCGGCGGCGTGGCTGAGGCTAACGGAAAGCGTGTCATCTTCTGCCCAAGCGTAGGACTTCCACAGGACAGAAATCACGGCTCACGCATGCTTATACTTGAATCAAATCGCGGCTCATGGAGATACCGCTCGGTTTCGGTAGACTACGATAAGCATAAAATGCTGACGGAATTTCATCGGAGTGGACTGTATGAGAGAGCCGGAGTGTGGGCGAAGTGCATTATACGCTCCATGTTTGATGAGCACGACCACGCGGCAAGATGCGTGGCGCTTGCGTGGAAAATAGCGGCGGCGGACGGAATTTCCGGCGGACAGGTGCTTCCCGAAAAGTATTGGGAGGCGGCGGCATCCGAGCTGTCACTGATATAAAGAATATAATTATAAGGGAGAATAAAAATGAGCAGTATTAAGGATATTTCACTTGCAAAAAGCGGACACGATAAGATCAATTGGGTAAAGAGCTATATGCCGGTACTGAATCTTATCAACGAGGATTTCACAAAAAACAAGCCCTTTGCAGGCAAAAAGATATCAATGTCCATACACCTTGAAGCGAAGACCGCATATCTCGCCATAACTCTTGCGGCAGGCGGTGCTGAGGTTTATGTGACAGGATGCAATCCTCTTTCAACTCAGGACGACGTTGCGGCGGCACTGGTTGACCTGGGCTTTGAGGTGAACGCATGGCGCGGAGTAACCGATGCTGAATATGAGGAGCATCTTAAGAAGACACTTTCGCTTTGCCCCGATGTTATGATCGACGACGGCGGAGACCTTACTCACCTTCTCCACGGCGAGTGCCGCGAGTACGGCAAAAACCTTATCGGCGGATGCGAGGAGACAACAACAGGTATTCACCGTCTGTTCGCACGTCAGGCGGCAGGGTTACTTGATTACACCATGATAGACGTAAACGATGCAGACTGCAAGCATCTGTTTGACAACCGTTACGGCACAGGTCAGTCCACCCTTGACGGTATTATGAATTCCACCAACCTTATAATTGCCGGCAAGACTGTGGTCGTTTCAGGTTACGGCTGGTGCGGTAAGGGCGTTGCAATGCGCGCTAAGGGTATGGGCGCGAATGTTATCGTAACCGAGATTGACCCCGTTAAGGGAATCGAGGCTGTAATGGACGGCTTCCGCGTTATGACTATGGATGAAGCGTGTGCTCTCGGCGATCTGTTTATCACCGTTACAGGATGCAAGGACGTAATCCGCGCCGAGCACTTTGAAAAGATGAAGGACGGCGTTCTGCTTGCCAACAGCGGACATTTTGATGTTGAAATAGACAAGATGGCACTTGGCAGAATGGCAAAGAAGCAGTGGGAGCGTAAGCCCAATATCATGGGCTACGAAATGCCCGACGGACGTGTTCTCAATCTTCTTGCAGAGGGCAGACTTGTAAATCTTGCCGCAGGCAACGGACATCCTGCGGAGATCATGGACATGAGCTTTGCGATTCAGGCAAAGAGCCTTGAATATCTTGTTAAGCACGCAGGCGAGCTTGACAAGAAGGTATACCAGGTTCCGCGCGAGATCGATAACGAGGTGGCAACGCTTAAGCTTCGTGCGCTCGGTGCAAGCCTTGAGGTGCTCAGCGAGGAGCAGAAGGAATATCTTGCAAAAGTAGACTAAAAAATACGGGACTGAACGGCAAGATTGCTGTTCGGTCCCGATGCTTTTCTGAAAATCCGGATTTTATGCGATATGCAGGCGAAATTTTATTAGTAAACTGTAAAAGTTTCGGAATAATGCTTGCCAAGCGATAAAATTTGATTTATAATAAAGGGTAGAATATTTTTCTCGGAGGTGCTTCTTTGAGCCTCAAAGATTTTTTTGATTATATAAAAAATAAACGCTTTTTGAATACCGACGCTGACCATATAACCGAGGATGCTGCCGAAGATAGTCCCGAAGCTGTGGATGAAGTGGATGCTGAAATCGGCGAGGATGCCGTGTTATATACGGAAGCAGAGCTGATTATAGACGACCGCGAGCTGTTTGCCGCATCCCTTGACTCACTTACCGCTGACGATATAGCACCCTGTGATGAAAGCCGTAAATCCTCTCGCTTTAGTAAACGCGACCTTGTACGCTACGCTGTGATGCTTGTCTGTGCCTGCGTTTTTATTGGCAGTGCCGGATCGCTGGTTTCCCGCCTTATTGATTACAGGCGCGGAGATGCGGTTTACGGAGATATTGCGGATAATATATTTAGCGGCGACCTTGGTCCGGAGCACGCTGTGTCACCTGCCCTCAAGCTTTCGCAGTCGCCCGCTATGCTTGACTACTATTCCTCGCTGACACTTGACGAATCTGATGTGCCGGGGGACGATACCGTACAGCATAATGCGAAATTTGAGCAGATAAAGGCTAATCTTAACTATCTTAAATCGGTTAATCCCGACATATACGGTTACATCCATATTGACGGTACAAACATAAGCTTCCCAATCGTTCAGGGTGAGGATAACGAGTATTATCTCAACCGTGCGTGGAACGGAGATTTCCTCGTTGTAGGCTCAATATATGCCGATTTCCGCGCTGACGAAAATATCGAAAACAACCGTAACACCGTATTTTATGGGCATAATATGCTTGACGGCAATATGTTCAACAATGTTATGCTGTTCCGGGATGAGGAAGTGTTTAATTCCAAGCTTATTGAAATATATACATTTGACGGAATATACACATATGAGCCTTTTGCCATATTCCAGACGGTGTATACATATCAGTATTTTCGCATGGAGTTTATGTCAGACGAAGATTTTGTGAGATTCTGCGAGGAAATGCAGTCAAACTCCGAGCACAGTAAGGATATGACCTTTACCGGTGAGGATAAGATAATAACGCTTTCTACCTGCACCCCGTCTGACGATGCATCATCCTATTATGTGGGACGAATAGCACTTCACGCAAAGCTTGTTAAAACAGAGACCTAAGAAATATAACCGCAGAAAGGAATGGGCATAATTATGAATATACTTCGCTGTCCGTTCTGCGGCTCACCCATTGCAAGGGAAGAAAACAGTCTTTACTGCGAGGTGCACCGACACTGCTTTGATATTGCAAAGAGCGGATATGTCACGCTCACACGGGCATCCGGTACTGCCGGAGATGACCGTGATATGGTGCGTGCGCGCACAGCGTTTCTTGACAAGGGATATTACCGTCCGTTTGCCGAAGCGGTCGCTCATGCGATTGGTGATGCAAAGGTAGTTATAGATGCCGGATGCGGCGAGGGATATTATTCCGAAGCCGCGGCAGAGCGAGGAGCGTTGGTATATGGCTTTGATTTATCAAAGTATGCCTGCGATAAGGCGGCAAAACGTGCCAAGGCGGCAGGGCACAGCTCGTTTTTCGGCGTGTCCAGCATTTTTGAGCTTCCCGTTGCCGACAAGTCTGCCGATTGTGTCATAAGTCTGTTTGCACCAATTGCCGAGGCGGAATTTGCAAGGGTACTGAAGGACGACGGACTTCTTATAGTAGGTGCCGCCGGAACAAGGCATCTGTATGAGCTGAAGCGTGCCATATATCAAAACGCTTACGAGAACGAGGGACGCCGCGATCTTCCCGCAGGCTTTGAGGAGGTCTGCCGCAGAAAGGTAAGCTATACCTTTGACTGCCGCGGCGAAGACTTGAAGCCGCTGTTTATGATGACTCCCTATGCGTTCAAAACATCAAGGGAGGATGCGGCAAAGCTTGACGAGCTGACACATCTTGAAATAACGGCGGACTTTGATATATTTGTTTACAAAAAGAGATAGAAACGGATTTTACAATGAAAATTTCACTCTGCATACCAATGTACAATGAAAGCAGTATAATAGACCGCACACTTAAAACGGTTTCCGAGTATATGGCGGCTAATTTCGATGATTATGAGGTGATTTTCTCCGATGACGGGAGCACTGACGGATGCCGCAATGCGGTGGAGTCCTTCGCCGACAGCCGCATACGTGCCGTGGGGTATGAGGTGAATCGCGGCAAGGGCGCGGCAATCCGAAACGGCGTTTTGAATGCTGTGGGAGATATTATCGTGTTCACCGACTGTGATCTTGCATACGGTCTTGATGTTGTGAAGGGCGTCGCCAAGATGTTTCAAAAGACTCCCGATGCCGATGTTATCATAGGTTCACGGAATCTGACAAAAGACGGCTACGGGGGATACACCCTTCTTCGCAAGCTTGCATCCAAGGCATATATAAAGTGTCTCTGCCTGGCGGCAGGCTTTAAGCTGTCGGATTCCCAGTGCGGCTTTAAGGCGTTCAGAAAAGAGATGGCACACAAAGTGTTCTCCGAGTGTGTTGTTGACGGTTTTGCCTTCGATTTTGAGGTGCTTATTATGGCACGCAATATGGGCGCTGTAATATGCGAAATGCCGGTTCGTGTGGTAAATCACCGTGACAGCAAGGTAAAGGTGTTCAAGGACAGCCGTAAGATGTTACGGGATGTCAGGATGATAAAAAAGAACAACAGGGTAAAATAAAGGTTTTTTGCATACACTTGGTAATATGTCATAACGACTTTACAATAATTTCATAAAAAAGTCTTTGAATTTTTTTACATGTATGCTATAATGAAAATATAAAATACTATTCTGTGAAAAGGAAGGTACGATATAATGAGAAAGTATAACAAAAAGTCCGGTATCACTCCGTTTAAGCTCGCACTTATCATCACAGGCTCTATTATTGCCGCCGCAGGTATTATATTCCTTGTTGTCAAGCTTATGAAAAAGGCACAGGAAAAGAAGCTCCTTGCTTCCTGCGACTGCGGATGTGACTGCTGTGACGAGGCTTGGGAATTTGATGAAGATATGCTGGGTGATCTTCGTTTTGACGATGAAGAGTGCTGCGACTGCGGCTGTTCGTCAGATGATGAAATCTCCGCCGCTGTTGACGAGGCTATAGAGGCTATCGAATCGGTTACCGAGGAAGAATAAACAACGATTATGAAAAATAAATTTCGGCTGTGCCATCATGTAGTGGCACAGCCGAAATTGTTTTTACAGTTGAAAAAATTTTACACTTATTTGTTGGCGTTCTGCTTTAAGTAGGCATTTATAAATCCGTCGATCTCGCCGTCCATTACAGCGGAAATGTTGCCGTCCTCATAGCCGGTGCGGTTGTCCTTTGCGAGGGTGTAGGGCATAAATACATAGGAGCGAATCTGACTGCCCCACTCGATGTTGTTCTTAACGCCCTTTATGTCCTCAATACGCGCAAGATTCTCACGCTCTTTTATTTCCATCAGCTTTGATTTGAGCATCTTAAGAGCGGTTTCCTTATTCTGAAGCTGACTGCGCTCGGTCTGACATCCAACCACTATACCGGTAGGAAGGTGAGTTATACGGATAGCAGAGTCGGTTTTGTTAATGTGCTGACCGCCGGCACCGGATGAGCGGTGAGCGGTGATTTCAATGTCCTCGTCGCGAATCTCGATTTTGCCGTCATCCTCAAATTCCGGCATAACGTCAACGGATGCGAAGGATGTCTGGCGGCGTCCGGATGCATCGAAAGGAGAGATGCGAACAAGACGGTGAACGCCGGCTTCACTCTTTAAATATCCGTAAGCATTTGTACCCTCAACCATTATAGTTGCACTTTTTATTCCGGCTTCTTCGCCGTCAAGCCAATCAAGCAGCTTTACGGTATAACCGTGACGCTCACCCCAACGGGTGTACATACGGTAGAGCATAAGTGCCCAATCCTGCGCCTCTGTTCCGCCTGCGCCCGGATGGAACGATACAATTGCGTTGTTGCGGTCATATTCGCCGGAGAGCAGAACCTCGATTCTCTGACGTTCTTCTTCTTTGATGACCTCTGCCATTTCGGACTCTACTTCCGGGACTACGGATTCATCGTTTTCCTCAATTCCCATTTCTGCGAGAACAATAGCGTCCTCAAGACGGTTTTTGAGAGCCTCAAATGCGGAAATTTTATCTTTTTTCTGCTTGATCTGCTGAAGCATCTTGCTGGAGCTTTCCGCATCGTTCCAGAAGTCAGCCTCCATGGTTTTTGCCTCGTCCTCGGCAACCTCACTTTTCAGCTGATCAATGCGCAGTGCCGATGCCAGCTCATCTATGTCGGCACGCATATTCTGAAGCTTATATTTTGCTTCCTCAAGTTGAATAATCAATGTAGTTCCTCCGTTCATCCGCCGAGGCGGACGGTTTATTGTTTTTATTATACCATGAAGCAAAAATGCTTGCTTGCAAGGGCATTTTTGCAAAGCCGTCAATAGCGCAGCCGCGCTATGGCGCGGAGCGGCGAAGCCGCGGAAGCCCATGGGAATGGGATTCCCTGCGTATATTATACCATATTGCAGGTTACTATTTCAATAATATTTTGAATTTTACATTTTATCAATATTTTTAGCTTGGCAGGGTAGAAATCACTGTGCCATCCTGTAAAACTTTTCGATTTCCTCCGAATTTCCGAATTTCCGTGCGGAGAGTGTCTCGGAAAGGGTGTCACAGAGCGATTCGTCCGTTAACAGTTTCTTTATTCCGTCGTAAATTCCGTCAGATGATATGTCGCAGATTACTCCGAGTGCTCCGCCTTCAAGCTGTTCGGGGGCGGAAAGATAATGGGAGGCAAGGATAGGCTTGTACATGATTTTTGCTTCCTCTACCGATATAGGCTTGCCCTCGTGACGTGACGGCTGAGCGTATATGTGGCAGTCGCGCAGGTAAGAGTAAGGATTCTGCGTCGTGCCGAGGAATATCATCATGTCCGGCACACCTTCTTTAAGGAGAAGGTCGGCTATATACTGCTTATAATCCTCCTCGCCGTCTCCAAGCACATACCAGCGCACATCAAATCCGTCGTTGCGAAGCCGTCTGAGTACAGGGACTACCATGTCGAGTCCCTTTTGCTCGCTGATTCTGCCGATTGTCAGAATGCGCTTGCCTGTGAAGTGAGTGTCGGGAAATGTGTCGCCTATAAGTGCCAGATCCCATATTTGCTTTGGATTTGTGATGTTTTCCATCATTACGGTGCGGTCGGCAATTTCCGGCAGCTTGTTCTTCAGCGAATCATCGACAAGCTTTGATACCGTTACAACATTATCGCACTTCTTGAAATAACCAAGGTAAATAGAGTCATCACGGGGCGGATTGGAGTAATCAAAGTGAAGCCACGCGATCTTCTTTTTTGCATTCACCTTGTCGCACATATAGAACATTGTGCGGTCTCCCCAATATGCCACGGCTATGTCGTACGGCTCCTTTACGGCAGGCATTTTCTGCATGAAGTGAATCCACATCCACGTTGCCGCGGAACTGCGTTTTTCGCCTTTAGAGAACAGCGTTTTCAGAAAATACGGAAAAATCTCAAAAAGCGTCAACGGATTTTCTTTTACAAAGCAGTTAAGGAGGGTCTTTATTGCATTTTTTCCGGAAAGCAGGAACATATCGCCGTATTTTTCCATGATTTCAATTTTCACCTGCTTTGGTACTTGGTCAAGCAGTAATCCCTCGCGCTTTGCAAGCAGCAGAGTCACATCGAATCTGTCAAAATCAAGGCAGGATAAGAATGAGAGAAATGATTTCTCCGTACCGGCACAGTTCATGGTTATGCCGCATACCAGCATTTTAGTCTTCTTCAAAGCCTTCTGCCTCCTCGTATAACTCCATCAGTCGCTCTTCCGCCTCGGTCTGTCTTGTGTAAAGCTCGTTCACCTTGACGTAGTCGGCTTGTATTGCATCATCAGCAAGCTGCTTTGCCAGCTCTTCAAGCTCAGCTTCGAGTTTTGCCGTTTCTTCTTTGTTTTTCTTCATGCGCGTGCGAAGCCGCCGCTGTTCCGATGCCTGTTCCTTAGCTTTAAGGTACTGCTCTTTGGCGTCGGTGATTACCGCCTGCGGTGCAGGGGAATCGGACACGGCTGTCCTTGCTTTGTGAGCCTTATATTCCTCGTAGCTTCCTATAAAATCAAGTGCAGGTCGGCTTCCGAGGTCAAGCACGCGGGTGGCAAGCTTGGAGATGAAATATCGGTCATGCGATACCGCTATAATAGTTCCGTCAAACTCCGAGAGGGCGTTTTCGAGAGCCTCGCGGGAGTTTATATCCAGGTGGTTTGTAGGCTCGTCCAGAATAAGAAGATTCATCTTTGAGAGTATAAGCTTGCAAAGTGTAAGGCGCGCTTTTTCGCCGCCACTGAGGACGGACACCTTTTTTTCGATATCATCGCCCTTGAAAAGGAAGAGAGCCAATGCCGAGCGTATTTCCGTTTGCGTCAGACCCTCGTAGCAGTTCCACAGCTCGTCAAGCACCGTATTTTCGGGATCAAGATTCTGGTTTTCCTGGTCGTAGTAGCCAACAGTCACGTTGTAGCCGTACTCAAAGCTTCCGGCGTCCTGTGACAGCTTGTCTGCTATTATTTTTATAAGTGTGGATTTGCCGCATCCGTTTGGACCGGCTATAAAAAGATGATCTCGCTTCTTTACAAGGAAAGATACGTCCGAGAACAGAGGCTTGTTTGGAAATGCTTTGGCAAGATTCTTTACGGTGAGCACATCATTTCCGCTTTCTCCTGATTTGGTAAAGGAGAGTCGTATCTTCTCCGGCAGATCCTCCGGACGCTCTATCTTTACCATACGGTCAAGTGCCTTTTGACGGCTCTCGGCGGCAATGATGTTGCGCTCACGGTTCCACCGTCTCTGCTGTTCGATATACGCTTCTATGCGAGCGATTTCTTTTTGCTGATTTTTATACTGCCGCTCACGGATCTCACGGTTTTCGGCTTTGAGGACCATATACCGTGAATAATTTCCGTTGTAAAGCTCCGCATGGGTGTTTTCGATTTCAAGGGTCTTATTTGTGACCTTGTCAAGAAAGAAGCGGTCGTGGGATATAACAAGAAGCGTTCCCTTGTAGCCGGATAAAAAGTCCTCAAGCCACGCAAGGGTTTCGATGTCGAGATGGTTTGTCGGCTCGTCCAGCATGAGTATATCCGGGGAGGTTATAAGCTGTCTTGCCAGAGCCAGACGGGTTTTCTGTCCTCCGGAAAGCCCCGATATCTTAAGGTCATGGAATCGCTCGTCGAAACCGAGATTTTTGAGAATACCTTTGCATCTTGAACGGAATTCATATCCGCCTGCCCGTTTAAAACGGTCAGTAAGCGAGGTGTATGAGGATATCAGTGCAGAATCCGACGGAGTTTCCTCTAATTTTCGCTGAAGCTCCTCAAGGCGTTTCTCATCGGCGATAAGTGCAGAGAAAGAGGCAAGCATCTCGTCAAGAACGGTGCTGTCGCCCTCAAGACCTGTGTTCTGCTCAAGCATACCCACAGTCTTGTCCTTGGAAATGAATACCGAGCCGTCGGTTGGGGTATATTCCCCGTGTATTATTTTAAAAAGCGTGGATTTGCCTGCTCCGTTTACGCCTACGATGCCAAGCTTGTCCCCCTCGTTGAGACTGAAGGAGACCTTGTCAAGTATAACGTCTGTTCCGAATTCAAGGCAAACGCTGCTAAGACTGATAGCGGTCATTATGCATTCTCCGAATAAACATTATTACACATCCTATAGTATACCACAAAATCTCGCAGTTGTCAAATATTATATATGAACTTGGCATACTTGCGGTTGGCATGACACCAGCTGCAAAAAAGATACCGTGCCAATAAATTTGGCTCGGTATCTTTCTGTCCGTTATTTACCTGTAAAATCTCATTGATGCCACTACCTTGCCGAGAACTATAAGCTCGTTTACGTAGATAGGCTTCATCGAAGAGTTTTCCGGCTGGAGACGGAAGCGGTTTTCTTCACGGTAAAAGGTCTTTACCGTGGCTTCATCGTCCACAAGCGCAACGATAATGTCCTCGTCCTTGGCGGTGTTGCATTTTTCCACCACAATAAGGTCGCCGTCCATTATGCCCACTTCGATCATGCTCTCTCCCTGCACCTTCAGCGCAAAAAGGTCGTTGGACGTCATTCTTGATGACGGACGGGGGAAGTCAATGTATCCGTCGTAATTTTCAACTGCAAGTATTGGCATACCTGCCGCTACTTTGCCGAGGATAGGCACGCGCACGGTGGCACTGTTCTGCGTACCGCCGTTATCTACGCGCAAGGTGCGGCTCTTTCCGGGGTCTTTCTGTATCATGCCCTTTTCTTCAAGCTTTGCAAGGTATGTATGAACCGTGGATGTGCTTTTCATATCAAGTGCGTTGCATATGTCACGCACGCTGGGGGAGTAGCCCTCGTTACGAATGGCGTTGAGAATAAAATCGTATATTTCACGCTCGCGTTTGGTAAGCTTGTCTGCCATAATTATGACCATACCTTTCTAACACATATGAAGTTTTGTGCTGGTTTCCGTTAGGGAATTCGCATCGGAGATGCGAAAGGCACAAAACTTTATTGTCTGAAACATGACCCATTTTTCAGACTTGTACCTCCGAATACTTATCTTTTCTGTAGTACAGAATAATTATACCATACTTTTTCAAAAAAAGCAAACGGTTGTTCGGATTTTATATTTTAATTTTTTATTTATAAATAATTAACAAAGTAAAAACACAACGGTAATACACAAGTGTAAGCGTTGTGTTATACTTATTTAGTGTAAAAGTGACGGCAGAGCGTATACAATAATGCCGAGCACTCCGCTTGCCGCCATTACGACAATGGGGCTTGGCTTTATCCTTCGCATTATCGCGATTCCGGCAAAAAATATAATAACCGTGAAAACATCAATGTGAGGATGCATAAATGATCCCTCGCCTATGGCTTCAAGGAGCATTTTTACGCCTGCCGCGGCGATGAGACCGATGACGCAGGGGCGCATTACCGATAAAATATGCCGTACAGGCTTCAGATCACCGTATTTTTTAAGAAGCACTGCGAGGATGGAGATTATTACAGCGGACGGAAATACAAACCCAAGGGTAGCCGCCACAGCTCCCCCAATACCTGCCTCATTTATACCCACAAATGTGGCGGCGTTGATGGTGATGGGACCGGGAGTCATTTCTGAAATAACCATAATGTCCGCAAATTCTTCCTCGGTCATCCACGAAAGCTCCGAAACGATCATATCCCTTATGAGAGGGAGAGCGGCGTATCCTCCGCCGAAGCTGAAAAGCCCCACCTTGGCGAAAGCTAAAAACAGCTTTAGAAAAATCATTTCGCACCGCCTTTCTTCCATTTCAGTGCGGCGGTAATAACCCCTAACACAGCACCCACAGAAACAATGACGGCGGCGTTCACTTTGAAAACAAACGCCAAAACAAATGACACGGGGATTATTAGTATGCGAAGCCATCCGAAAAGACTACCTTTTGTGAAATCCTTTGTTACCGCGGATATCATGGACAGCACCGCGTCGGCTATAACGGCGCAAATGCCGGCGCGCATACCGCGAAGCACGGCGGCGATAATGATGCTTTCGGAGAAAGCTTCATATACAAGAGCCACAGCGGTGATTATTATAAGCGGAGGGAGAATCGTGGCAAGGAGCGTTATTGCCGCGCCGAGGATTCCGCCGGTCTTCATACCAACGAGAATTGCCGCATTTACTGCCACAGCTCCCGGTGCACTCTGCGCTACGGCGGTATAATCAAGCATTTCCTTTTCTGTAAGCAACGCGTGCTTTTCCACAAAGCTTCGCTTCATCAGCGGCACGATTACATAGCCGCCGCCGAATGTAAATGCGCTGAGCTTCAGCATTTCAAAAAACAGCGTAAAGTACAGCTTTGCCTTTGACTTCATACATCATCCCCCCCCTAGGAAAATCATACAGCATAATTATAGCATACCGAATCGCGGATGTAAATATCCGTGTGAAAATATTTCCATATGACAGAGAGGTAAGAAAAAATGAAACCTACAATACGCCGTGCCTGCCCCAGCGATACGGAGCGGCTGCTTGATCTTCTCATGCAGGTTGAGGAGGTGCACAGGCAGGGACGCCCTGACCTTTTTCGCGTGAATGGAACTAAATTCACTCCAACCGAGCTTATCGAAATAATTGCAGATGACAGCCGCCCTGTTTTTGTGGTGGAGCTTGATGGGAAGGTTGTGGGG
>JAEIGA010001608.1_pt1 | contig 35417 bp, 57 predicted proteins | sample 9270691 | NCBI WGS metagenome assembly JAEIGA01 (sample SAMN17057246, study PRJNA624740) | gut metagenome | biome: biome; isolation source: fecal sample | host: Bos grunniens | place: China: Xizang | collected 2019
AAGATGCCGATACAACAAAGCAGAGCAAAAAAGCGAAAGGTGGCGACAAAAAATGAGCGACAAGCAGCAGCAAATATTACAGATGGCAAAAGACATTTGCCGAGTGAAGCTGAATTGCAACGATGTTTGTAACCCTATAAGTGCTTGCGATGCGCTCCGATACGCCGAGAGGGCGGTTGAAGCGGGGTATAGCAAGCAGAGCGAGTGGGTAAGCGTTGAAGAAGCGTTGCCTACTGAATGGGAAAATGTTTTAGTTTTCGAGGACGGCGGTATTTCCATTGCGTTTATTGATATTAAATCTTGGTGGGATTATGAATCATATTACAAAAATGATACTTGGCATCAAGTGTTCCCTACCCATTGGATGCCTCTTCCCGAACCTCCGAAGATGAAAGGCGGTGCGGAATGACAACAGGATGGGATGTGCGGTGGCATTGGATTTTATGGAAGCCTCGCAGAATAAACCGAAACGCAACTTATAAATGCTCTCGTTGTGGAAAATTATGCAGTAGTTATTACAACGATGTGGGCGAGTGGAAATATTGTCCGCATTGTGGTGCAAGAATGAAAGGCGGTGGGGAAAATGGCTGAAAGAAGGATGTTTACACAAAAGATCGTTGAAAGCGACGATTTCCTCGACATGCCATGCTCGGCGCAATCCTTATATTTTCACCTGAATATGAGGGCGGATGATGACGGATTCGTCAACAATGCCCGGAGCATTACAAGGGCGGTCGGCTCTTCCGCCGACGATCTGAAGCTGCTCATTGCAAAGCGTTTCGTCCTTGCCTTTGATAACTGCATCGTCATCAAGCATTGGAGAATGCACAATACCTTGAGGAAAGACCGATACAAGGCTACACAATATCAAGGCGAATATGCCCTTTTGACGGTCAAGGAAAATGGCGCATATACCGAAGCTCTTTCTTGCGGCAACCAAATGGTAACCACTTGGCAACCAAATGGCAACCAAACGGCAACCCAGTATAGTGTAGAAGAGAATAGGATAGATAAGGATAGATTAGTAGAGGGTAGGGGAATAGAGATTGCGACACCCGCACCCAACATTCAAGAAATCATCGACCTTTACAATTTTATCTGCATATCCCTTCCGGCTGTCAAGACTCTTTCTGCTACAAGGCGACAGAATATTGAAACAGCTTTACAGAGTTTCACTCTTGAGGACTTTGAAACATGCTTCACGAACGCCGAAGCATCTTCATTCCTCAAGGGACAGAAGAAAGGCGGTTTCAAGGCTTCATTTGATTGGCTCATAAAGGGCGAAAACATGCCGAAGGTGATTGACGGCAATTATGCCGATACGCCGGTAAATCCAAATGGTAGCTACGAAGTAAACGACTTCTTTAGGGCTGCTCTTGATAAGTCATACATAGACCGATCCGAAGCAAACCAAAACAATCCGCCACAAACGGCGGCAGACAATCCCGAACTATACGAACGGGCTCAAGCTCTTAAATCACAGATAGGATAATTCAAAGGCGGTGGGAAATTGAAAGCAGAGCAATATTTGAAACAGATCGGCAAGATCGACAGGCTCATAGAGAATAAGCGCAGAGAGCAGATTCGTTGTGATGAAATGGCATCCAGCATGGGCGAATTTTCTACCGCCGAGAGGGTACAGAGCACGCCGAATCATCACAAGATGACCGATGCGATCGACCGATCTGTTGACCTCGGAATTGAGATCAAAGTGCTCAAGAATCAGCGTGCGGAAATCATCAAGACTCTTGAAGAGCTGCCCGAAAACGAATACGACATATTATATGCGGTTTATGTCGACCGTCTCGCTCTCAAAGAGGTTGCGGGCAAGCTCCGAAAATCTTATAGCTGGGTATCACACAACAAAAGCATAGCACTCAAGGCACTTCAAATGATACTTGATTGCAGAAAAAAGTGCTAAATTGCACACTTTTGCACATAATTGCAAACTTTTGCACACTTTTGCATGTTCGGAATATAAAACGATGTGCTATAATTATACTAACAAAATATACATAAAAGCCCCGCCGGGATAGGTAGGGGCTTTTTGTGTGTTCAAGAAAGGAGTGTTGCGGAATGGCAAAGATGACGGCGAAACAGCGACGTTTCTGCGATGAATACCTGATCGACCTGAACGCAACACAAGCAGCAATTCGGGCGGGGTATTCAAAGAAAACCGCCGGCGTGATAGCAAACGAAAACCTTAATAAACCTTATATCAAGGAATATATAGAAAAAAGGCTGGCGGAAAAGGAAGCCGCACTCATTGCCGATCAGGACGAAGTATTGAAGTATTTGACTTCGGTAATGCGCCGAGAGCATAAAGAGTGTGTCGTTGTTACTCTTCAGAACAAAACCGAAAAATGGGTGATGGACGAAGATACAGGGAAGCTGAAAAAACAAACCATAACTGAGGAAACACCCGCCGTCGTTGATATTCCGGCAAGGCTCTCTGATGCAAACAAGGCTGCCGAGCTTTTGGGCAGAGCATACGGGCTTTATACGGATAAGGTCGAAACCGAGATCGATATGGATCTGAACATTTCTATTGATTATGGGGATGCCGAAAATGAAAATTAATGTGCTCGGTGTTAAATACGCTATTAAGCGTGTGAACAATGGGCAAGATGCCTATATGAGTAAAATGAACTTCGGGGGCTATTGCGATAACGAAGCAAAGACAATCGTCATTCTGAATCTGAAAACCGTTCCCGAATGGGCAAACGAGCCCGAAGATATAATCAAGGCACAGGAAAAAGAAACGATCCGACATGAATTGATTCATGCTTTCCTGAACGAATCCGGCTTGCGTTGGAATTCTTTTGCGGCTGAAAAGGCGTGGGCAAAGAATGAGGAAATGATCGATTGGTTTGCAATACAAATGCCTAAATTAATCAAGGCTTTCAAGGATGCTGATGCGCTGTGAATATTAAATTACAAGCAAATCCGGGCTTCCGTGAGGTCAACGAAAGCAAAAAGCGTTATATCGTTATGAAAGGTTCAGCTGGATCGGGTAAAAGCTACGACACGGCGCAGAACTACATTTTGCGGCTTATGACAGATCCCGGACGGAATCTTGTATGCATACGCAAATCGGACATCACAAACCGTGACAGCACATTTGCGGAGCTTACAGGCGCAATATATCGCATGTTTGGAGATAAGGCGGAGCGATATTGGAAGATAACGCAATCGCCCTTGAAGCTCACATGTCGCCATAATGGGAATCAGATCATTTTCCGTGGTATGAACGATGACAAACAGCGTGAAAAGCTCAAGTCAATCACATTCCCAAAAGGCAAGCTAACCGATGTATGGTGCGAGGAAGCGACAGAGATCACACAGGCGGATTTTGAGATTATCGATGACCGTCTGCGAGGAGAGCTTCCGCTCGGTCAATTCTATCAAATCAGGCTGACTTTTAACCCCGTCAATAAAAACCATTGGATCAAAAAGCAATTTTTCGATTATACCGACGATGACACGCTTGCACATCACAGCACATATCTAAACAACCGCTTTTGTGATGATGCCTATCTGCGCCGTATGGAGAGAAGAAAGATCGTTGATCCTGACGGATATCGCATTTACGGTCTCGGCGAATGGGGCGAAATCGGCGGCTTGATTCTCCATAATTGGGAGATCAAAGAGATATCACAGAATCCGAACGACTACGACGATATCGCAATAGGTCAGGACTTCGGATTTAACCATGCAAACGCCATTTTGATGCTCGGCATCAAGGACGATAATATATACATCCTCAAAGAGGTCTATGTCTTTGAGAAAGAAACATCGGAGATCATCCCGCTTGCGAAAGAGCTCGGAATTCCCACAAATCGCACAATGTGGTGCGATAGCGCAGAACCCGACCGCATTAAGATGTGGAAGAATGCCGGTTATAGGGCGAGGGGCGTTGATAAAGGCGGCTCAAGCGGCTCTGTCAAGGCGCAAATCGATTGGCTCAAGGGCGTTGTCGAAAAAGACAAATCGGTCAAGCGCACTATATTCGTTCATCCCCATTGCGTGAATACAATCAAAGAGCTTCAGCAATGGAAATGGAAAAAGGACGAAAAGAGCGGCGAGTATTTCGACGATCCCGTCCCAATCATGGATGATGCTATGGCGGCATTGCGATACGGCGTTGAGGGCTGGCGCAAGGTCACTAAATGGCTCGTATAAACGAATACGACGGCGGCGCATCGGTGCGGTGGGGCTTTGGGGTGGCTCTTCTTCACATTATGCATCCGGCATAGTGCCGCTTTCGGTGCGTTGCCTTAATATATGCGCCCTATGACAGCCGAGAATTGCCGTTCTGCGGCTTTTTCTTATTTGGCAAAGAAAACGGGCGCAGAGAATATAAAAGCCCCACACGGGCAAATTTCAAGCCCCACAGAGGGCAAGATTACAAGAGAGGTAAATATATATGTTATCTATTGCGGAAATCAAGCGATTCATTGATGATGACATAGTTTCCGAGAAGAAGCGGATCGCTTCGGTAGGCGACCGGTATTATAATGCCGATCACGACATTCTGAAATGCCGCCTTTTCTACTACAATGCAGACGGCAATCTTGTCGAAGATACCACCCGCTCAAATATCAAGATAAGTCATCCGTTTTTCACGATCCTTGCCGATCAGTTTGCCGCTTATATGCTTTCAGCAAAGGAAAATCCGATTCAGGCAAAGACCGATATCGACGGCTTACAGGATATCCTTGACGAGCACTTTGATGATGACTTTTGGGCTGAAATCGGTGAGCTGATTCTCGGCGCATACACAAAGGGCTTTGAATATCTGTACGCATACAAGAACGAAGAAAACAAGCTCGTTTTCCAATGCGCCGACAGTATGGGCGTTATTGAGGTGCGAGAAAAGGACACAGACGACGGCTGCAAGTATGTTATCTATTGGTACATTGACCGAGTAGATAAGAGCAAAAAGAAAGTCAAGCGCATTCAGGTATGGTCGGAAACGGAAACGGCATACTTTGTGCAGTACGGAGAGACCGGAAAGATCGTCAAAGACAACACCGTCGAGCGCAATCCCCGTCCTCATGTCATCTATACCGACCCCGAAACAGGCGCAAAAATGGGCTATGGATTGGGCTATATTCCTTTTTGGCGTTTGGACTATAACAAGCGACAGACAAGCGGCTTGAAGCCTATAAAAGGCTTGGTCGATGACTACGATCTTCACGCTTGCTCACTCTCAAACAATCTGACCGACTTTGACACGCCTTTGTATGTTGTCAGCGGCTTTCAGGGCGACAATTTGGATGAGCTTCAGCAGAACCTCAAGACAAAGAAGATCGTCGGTGTTGACTCGGACGGTGATATCACGGTCAGAACCGTCGAAATCCCGTATCAGGCACGAAAAGAAAAGCTTTCGCTCGATAAAGAAGCGATTTTCACATTCGGCATGGGCTTCGATCCTACACAGGTCGGCGACGGCAATATCACAAATGTCGTCATCCTGTCTCGCTACACTTTGCTCGACTTGAAGAAGAGCAAATTTGATAAGCGACTCAAGAAGCTGCTCAAGCAGATCATCAAGGTCAAGCTTGCGGAGATAAACAATGAACTCGGCACAGATTATGAGCTGAAGGACATCCGCATCGATCTGACCCCTGACCTTCCGACCAATGAGACGGAGCACATTCAGAATGAGCAGATCAAGGCGCAGACGGAATCGATTAAAATCAATAATATTCTCAATGTCGCAATGAATGTCGGCGACGATCAGGCTCTCAAGGCGATTTGCGAGGTCATGGATTTTGACTATAACGAATTGAAGAGTCAGCTTGATATGCTCAATGAAGAGCAGAACCTTGCCGATGCTCAAGAGCTTTGGGGCGGTCTTGAGACCGACGAAGAGGGCTTCACAGAGGATGAAGAGCTTTCCGAGGACGAAGAGGGCGCAGAGGATGAAGAAGCCGAGGACGGCATAAGCGAGGGTGAGAGGGCAACACAGGAAACCGTGCTTGCAATGCTCGATGAATTGCTTGAAGAACTTGGAGTCGAAACCAACGACGAAACCGATACCGGCGACGAAGAGGAAAGCGACGAAGAGGATGAGGGAATCAGCGACGGAGAGCGTGAGACTCAAAACGCTGTTCTTGAAATGCTCGATGATCTACTGAAGGAGCTTGAAAAATAATGGCATACGCAAGTAAATACTACGATCCGCAGAAAGCGCATGAATACTATGAGAAGAACAAAAAGCTCAAGGGCAGACGATCGACAAAGGGCTTCAGCGACGATCAGAAAGCCATGTATTCTTATGTCAAGAACGATCTGAAGCAGCGTGAGAAGTCGGAAAAAGCCGATGCTTCGGCAGCTACAAAGGACAGAAAAGCGGCTATCAGCGACCGTGCAAAGTCGGATAAATCGGATATCAGCGAAAGCGCAAAGGAAGCAAAGGCGAAGATCTCCGAAGCAGCAAAGGCGGAGCGACAGGCTTTCACCGATGCTTGCAAATCGAAGTGCGATGCTCTCAAAGAGCAGATGAAAGGCATGAGCGCAGAAGATAAGGCGGTTATGAAAGAAAAGATCGCCGCAATCAAAGCGCAGTTTGCGAGTGCAAAGGCTGATGTCACGGCTGATGCAAAGGCTTCGAGATCAAAGGTTTCGGAAAAGGCAAAGGCGGATAAAGCCGATGTCTCGGCAGATGCAAGCGCAAAGAAAAAGACCGAAAGCGCAAATCTCAAATCCGAAAAGGAAGCAATCACGACCAAATATGACAATAAGCTCACCGAAGCTTATGAGTCTATCAAAGGCAAGAAGAGCGTAAAAAAGTAACGAGGTAGATTGAACCATGAACCGACGGCAGAAAATAGTACAGGCGCAATTCCTGAATGATGAAGAAGCCGTCATAAAGCGGCTCAAAACAGTTTACAATAAATCGCTTGAGGACATAAACGGCAAGGTCAAGGAGCTCGATACAAGCATTTTGACCTTGCAAAAGGCTTATGAATCAATAGACGGTGACGAAATCGGTGCTCTTGCGGCTTCGGTATTGGGTAAGAAGGTAAATACCATGACACCCGAAGAAGCGCAAGAGACGATCAAGTCAATGCTTCAATCGAAAGTGTATCAAAAGAAGTATCAGACGGCTCTCAAGAAGCAAGTCGATGATATTTACGATAAGATGCACGACGAAGGATTCAAGACCGTCGCCGATTACCTCGATAAATGCTATGAGAACGGCTTTATCGGCACAATGTACGATCTCAACGGTCAAGGCATCCCGCTTTGCTTCCCTCTCGATCAAGAAGCTATGGTCAGGGCGGTGCAGCTCGACTCAAAGATAAGTCAGGGGCTTTATACAAGGCTCGGCGAGGATGTTTCCGTCCTCAAGAAGAAGATCACGGCGCAAGTCAGCCGAGGAATATCGACCGGAATGAGCTATCAGCAAGTCGCTCAACAGCTTGCCGGATATACGAACATCGGCTATAACAACGCAATCCGAATCGCACGAACCGAGGGGCATCGAATACAATGTCAATCGGGCATGGATGCGTGCTACAAGGCGCAAGAAAAGGGCGCAGAGGTCGTAAAGCAATGGGATGCATATTTGGACTCTCGCACCCGTGAAAGTCACGCAAAGGTCGACGGCGAGGTCAGAGAGCTTGACGAGAGATTTTCAAACGGTTTGCTTTTCCCCGGAGATCCGAGCGGAAGAGCTGGCGAGGTCATTAACTGTCGTTGCGCTCTGCTTCAGCGTGCTCGGTGGGCGGTTTCGAGTGGCTTCACCAAAATGAACGGCTTCACAAAGCAGCTCGAATCGTTTGAAAGCCCTCAAGAGTATGGCGAATTCAAAGATGCGTTTTTCAGCAGAGAAAACCGAGACTTTATGAAGTATGTTGAAAAAATGGAAAACAAGTACGAAACAAAGAAATTTGAGTCGATACTTGCTGAAATGACGGATAAAGAATACGATCATTATGCGTTATTAACAGAAAAAAATCCGATTTTCAACAAAAAAGGACTTGAAAAAAATCCCAAAAGTGATATAATAAGAATGGGCGTTGTGTGTGATGCTGTTAATTCAGGCATGGTATCAACAAAAATCAATGCGCAAAAGCAAAATAGGCACATTCCCGAAAGTGGTGGATTCATAGAAGGAAGAAGCCGGCTGACTATTGGCATTGACGAAGCACAAAGGCTTATGAATGAGTTAAGAGGGACGGGAAGCCCTATTTTTGATACCAACGGTGAGTGGTTAAACAAAGAAAGAGTTGTTGCGCCGAAATTGGTCGGCGTACATGTTAATCCATTAACCGGCGAGGAAACCCCGACCGATAAATTACTTTTGATATATTCCAAAACCGGAAGTCACATAGTTCCGAGAAAGGGTGATGATTGATGAAGCTAAAAGAATATTACAGCAAGAAAGTAAATATACTTGCTTCGAACGGTACTACATATAGCGGTACTGTCAATGATTATTTCTTTCCTGACGATAACGATCACGGGATGGAAAGCATTGTTCTTGAAACACTTTCCGGCGATCTCGTCGAATTTACGGAATTAGATATTAAAACCATAACGACAATATAAAGCACTTTGCACATTGCAAGGTGCTTTTTTCATGAACAAATAAAGGGCTGACCGAAATCAGCCCTTTTTCAATGCAATAAAGAGGTACAGAATGGCGCATATTCACAATGTGTTAGACACGGATCTTCGCTTCAAGATAGATCCGATAACAAGGGCAATCCGCAACGAATCCGCCCGGAAAACGACTCTCATGAAAGAGGATCACAATTCGGAGCGATTCACCTTTGAGCTTCCCCGATTTATCGAGGGGCACGACATGACTCTTTGCAATTCGGTCGAGGTGCATTATCTCAATACATCGAATGCGGATAAAAAGGACTTCAAGAAGGGGCGTTATACCGTCGACGATCTCAAGGTCGATGCAAACGATCCCGAAAAGGTCGTTTTCTCTTGGCTTGTTTCGTCAAATGCGACCTCTCTCACGGGCTCTCTGTCGTTCCGTGTGCGCTTTAAGTGTGTAGACGGCGAATCGGTCACCTACGCATGGAATACGGCTATACACACGGGAATTTCGGTCTCCGACGGCATTAATGCAGACGAGACTTTTGCGGTCGACTATGTAGACATTATCGAGCAATGGAAGCTGATTGCAAAGCGTGAGATCACCGACGATGTGAATGCCGGTGTGTCCGAATGGGCTGAAATCGAATCGGGCAAGATCAGGGGCGAAATGACCGCCTTTTCTGCTTCTTGGAATGATGCGCTTGAGGTTGAGAGAAAGCGAATTGACGGCTTTGTCGCTCTTCCCGAAGGTGCAACCACAAACGATGCAGAGCTTCAGGATATCCGCATAGGTGCGGACGGTGTGACCTACGGCTCGGCGGGAACATCTGTGAGAGCGCAAATAGAATGCTTGCGAAAGGATATCCGGGGGCTGATTGTAGACGGTCAACCATCATTGAATGTTTTTGCGCATTGGGTTAACGGTGGCGTGACATCCGGTGCAGTAACGCCGTACATGGGAAATAGAATTGCGACCGATAATATTTTGAGATTTGACAGAGATATAATTTTGTCTATAAGCAACGGCTTCCGAATGGGAATTCACCTATTAGATGAAAATGGGGCTTTTCTGTTAGATAGCGGCTGGAGAACATCCGAATATTATATACCCCAAAATAGCAATTTTAGAATTGTCATTTCCCGTGTATCTGAATTGTCAGAGGTTGCTGATATAGCCGAATTTTCTTCCGCATTATCCATTCAGACCGATAGCTCTGCGCAAATCAGGGATATAATCAACTTCATCAACAGCATCGACGAAACTATTGCGCTTGAACAATTCCCCGGAGATCAACCGTTTAATCAAGTTGTATATATGGATATTCGCAAGGGCGAATTTGAACTTACGCCGTCTTTTTATTGTACGGTAAACTTGGGCTATACGGACGGAACGGAAAAGCATATATCAGACGGGGTGCTTGCGAACGAAACATTTACTTTTACTGTGGATAGACCAATCAAGTATATTAGATGCTTCGCACAATCTGTGCCGTTAAATATACATCTGCGTGCTGTGAATCGTATTTCGAAAATCGAGGACGATATTACCGTTTTGAAGCAACCACCGAGGAATAAGCGTTGGCTGACTTCCGCACATCGAGGCTTTGTTGATTCGGCATTGAAGGAAAACTGCCTTGCCGCATATTACAATGCATATCTGAACGGTGCTGACATGATCGAAACTGATGCACGATTGTCAAGTGACGGCGTTTTGATTGTCAATCATGATCCGACCGTTACGGGAATCAATTCAATCGGCGAAACGGTCACATATACTGTTGCTGAAACGACATCAAGCGATATATGCGACTTGATTTTGTCAAGTGATGACAAGTGGGGCGTACAGCGAGTGCCTACGCTTGAGCAAGTGCTGAATTTGGCATATCACACAGGCTTGATTGTAAACATCGACATAAAAAACGGCATGAATTCGGCGGAAGCGGTTGCTGATCTCGTGCTAAAATGCGGTATGCGTGGAAAGGTTATCTATGCTTTGAACGGTTCGGGCATGACAGGAATAAATGCCATACTTGCGAAAGATCCAGAAGCGAGATTCATTGACTCGGCATCACACTTTATGAAAACGGTGGCTAATTTTGCGGAGCGTGGTAAAAGATGCTTTGCATATACAAGCGATATAAGTGCCGCCACCGTGAACGCTATCCGTGAAGGTGGTTGCATGGTGGCTTTGATTAGCTTGAGTGCATCCAATTTTGAAACGGCAATAGCATACCATCCGGATATGTGCGAATATCTTCATGTATCTGACTTCAGAAAGATTGAAGATGCGTATTTTGACAGTTTGAAACTCTATTAAAAACAACAAAGAAAGCATCGCCCTTCGGGCGGTGCTTTCTTCATGCAGAGGAAGCAAAGAGGATTTGCACGGGCTTTCGGGTTTCCCCCGTGGGCGGGTTTTTCGGTTCTCCTCGTTTTTACCGCTTGTAGGTTCGATTCCTACCCTCTGCTCCAATGCCCGGCACGGCATATAAACTACCACACATTAAAATTTGCCCTTGATGCGGGGCATTTAATACAGCATCTTGTCTGCGGACGACACCGCATATAAAAACGGCGACAACGAAAGGACGGATATGGAGTTTTTGAAAGCACTATTCGGCGACAAAGCCCTGACTTATGACGAATTAGTCACGGCGATCGATGCACACAACGGGAACGAAGCCAACAAAGAGAGTCAGATCAAAATCGGCAATCTTGGTGGCGGCGAATATGTCGGCAAGGGAAAATATGATTCCCTCAATGATCTGTTAACCGGTAAACAGACGGAGCTTGACACCGCAAATGCACTTATCGCAGACCTTCAGAAAAAGACGAAGGACAATGAGGATCTTCAGGGCAAATTCTCGGCGTATCAGACCGAGATTGCACAGCTTCAGGCAAAATTGCTTGAGTCGCAGATAAACGGTGCGCTCAAAGTCGCTTTGCTTTCCGCAAAGGCGCATGACATTGATTATGTAACATTCAAGATCAATGAAAAGCTGAAGAGCGAGGGCAAGACACTTGAGCTTGACGAAAACGGAAATATCAAGGGGTGGGATGACATTCTTTCAGGTATCAAAATTCAGCATCCCAGCCAATTTGAAAAGGCTAACAGCGTTCAGGTCGATGCAAATCCCCTTCCTACGCCGGATAAGACAAACACCGGCATCACAAAAGAGGAATTTGCGAGAATGGGCTATCAGAGCCGTCTGAAGCTGAAGCAAGAGCAGCCCGATGTGTATGCACAGATGACGGGCAAATCACAGAATAAACCATAATGAAAGGTAAGGTAAATTACTATGGCTACTACTAAACTCAACAATCTTATCGATGCAGAAGTAATGGCTGATGCCATTAGCGGCAAGATCGATGCTGCAATCCGTGTCACTCCCTTTGCGAGAATCGACACCACCCTTGAGGGCAAGAACGCTGGTGACACTATCACCATTCCTCGCTTTGCTTACATCGGCGATGCTGAAGATGTAGCAGAGGGCGTAGAGTGCGGAACTGTTCAGCTCACCGCTGACTCTACACAGGCAACCGTTAAGAAGGCTATGAAGGCTGTCACTCTCACCGACGAAGCTGTTCTCTCCGGCTACGGCGATCCCGTCGGCGAGACAAACACCCAGCTTGCAAAGGCAATCGCTGCAAAGGTTGATGCTGATGCTATGGAAGCACTTCAGACCGCACAGCTCAAGTATGACGGCAGCGCAAGTGCTATTTCCTACGCTGGCATCGTTGATGCTGTCGACACCTTTGAGGAAGAATTCAACTCCGACAAGGTTATTTTCGTTCATCCTCTTCAGGTTGGCGCACTCCGCAAGGATAAGGACTTCCTCGCAGCAGACAAGCTTGCTGAACAGGTTCGTGTAACCGGCGCAATCGGTAAGATTGCAAATTGCGAGGTCGTTGCTTCGAAGCGTGTTCCCCTTAACGAGGGCGGTACTGCATATGTAAATCCCATCGTTAAGCTCAACGAGGACACCGAGACCGAGGATGACACTCCCGCACTCACCATTTACAGAAAGCGTGATGTCAATGTAGAGACCGAGAGACATTCCCTCGCACGCACTACTGACATTTCCGTTGACGAGATCTATGTCGCAGCACTTTCCAATGCTTCGAAGGTAGTACTCGCATCCTTCAAGAAGTAAGGAAAAGGCGGTGAACCCGGATGATTATTTCTGTAGAAAAGGCGAAGGAATTCGTCAAGTTTGATGAAAGCTGGACGGATGCCCGCATTGAGATGAAGCTGAAGGCTATCGAGCAGACGATCCGGGCGTACACAAACAACAACTTTCAGGACAGAGAATGCAGAAAGACCGCTGATATCGTCGGCGGTCTCTTTGTATGCGAAGCTCTCACGCCTTTTGATATTGGCGACACGGTACAGATCAGCGAAAGCAAGCTCAACAAAGGACTTTACACGATCGCTTCGGCGGATGATGCGACATTCACCGTCAATGAGGATGTAAAGGACGAAAAGGATGTGCTTGTAACAAGGATTTCGTACCCCGCCGATGTCGTTGATGCGTGCATTAATCTGCTTGCGTGGGAATCGGAATATCGAGATAAGACGGGCATCAAGAGCGAAACGCTTTCCCGCCATTCGGTGACATATTTCGACCTCAATGAGTCAAATCAGGTTATGGGCTATCCGTCACCGCTTCTCGGCTGCCTGAAAGCTTACAGAAAGTGTAGGTGTTGACCTATGGCAAGGATCGGCGGCAACATTAACGGCATTCTTCAGGCGAGGAAAGCGGCACGGGACGAAAACGCCGATTTCATCACGAATGAGATCGGCGTAGGTGTAACGGAGTGGAGCGATTCGATCACTCTTTTCGGTTGGCTCGGCTTGGGATCAGGCGATCACAAATATACAAGCTATAATGCCAAACTTGAGGAATCGACACATACCTTTTTGTGCGATTTTTCCGCCGATGCTTACGCTCTCGCAGACCGAGATTGTCGCATGATAATCAAGGGCTTTGTGTACGATGTACTTCTGATCGACAATCCTGACGAAATGGATAAACAGCTCGAAATATCTTTAAAAAGGGTAGGCGCATGGCAAAATGGCTGATGTCAAATTCGAGGATTTCACGATTCAGGTACAGGGCGCAATAGACGATATAATAAATGCGGCACTTGAGGAATGTGCGGGAGAGCTTAAAAGCGCAGTAAAACGAAATACCCGTGTCGATACCGGCAAGACAAAGAATAGCTGGCAGCACAAAGTCGTTGATTCGGAACATACGGCATATATCGGCTCTAATTCCGAAAATGCAATATGGGAAGAATTCGGTACGGGTGAGTATGCGCTTGAGCGCAACGGCAGAAAGGGCGGATGGGTGTATAAAGATGCAAAGGGTAAATGGCATCGAACCACCGGAAAGAAGCCTTCACGGGCTTTTTGGAACGCCTACACCGCACTCAAGGGCAAGATCATCGATCACTTACAAAATTCATTAAAGGGGTTGTAAAAATGGCACTTAATTTCATCAAAGAGCAAATGAGGGCTATTGCAGCCCCTTATATGTATGGGCGTTGGACGGCGGATGTCGTTTATCCCTATTATGTCGGCGAACTCACCGAGGATGCGCCGAGAACAGAGGACGGAGCGACGGACTCCACAATGCTCATTACAGGCTTTCACAGGGGCGATCCCATTGCCCTTGAAACAGATCGGCAAAAGATAAAAAAGCATTTCTGCCCTATTTACGGCTGCCGTGGCAACACGAAAGACGGCGGGGCGATCGCTGTTTTCTATGAGCGTGCTTTTATCGTTCCTTCAGGGGATGCCGATCTTCACAAAATTCAAATCTATCTCAAAATCAAACAATGGAAAGGGGATTTATAAACTATGGGCGTAATTGGTAAGCATGGCGTATCTACTACCACTCCCGAAAATATCCTTCTCGGTGCGGGCACTATTCACAGAGGGCTCAAGTGGGCTGATGGCGCATGGTCGGGCGAGATCATCGGCGCAACTTCCGGCGGTAACTCCGTTGAGATCAAGGGCGAGATCAAGGACATCGAGCTTGACGGCGCACTTGTAAAGGTCAAGGGTCTTGCAGTAATGCAGGGCGGTACTGCGACTATGGAAGTCAACTTCGCAGAGCTGAACACCGATGTCATGAAAATGGCTATGCTCGGCGAAGAGGGCGAGTCTGATGCTGACGGCTATACCATGCTTCAGACAAAGGCGAACATCTCCGAGGGCGATTATGTCGATAATTTCGCATTTGTAGGCAAGACCGCAAACGGCGCAAAGGACATCATCGTTATTCTTGAGTCTGCTCTTTGCACTTCCGGTCTCAAGATCGAGGGCAAGAATAAGGAAAATTCCGTCATTAAGCTCACTATGGAAGCATACGCAGAGAATGCTGGCGATCTCGACAGAGTGCCCGCAAAGATCTACTATCCTACTGCTTCCTAATAGGGTAAATCTAAAAATCAAACACTAAAAAAAGAGAGGTATCTGAACGATGAATGAAACAATCGAAAAGACCGCACTTGCGGTCGATGAAATCACGGAAGAAAAGCCCTACACCTTCCGAGAGCTTAAAGCTGACGACACTTTCTTGATGTTTGCTATTATCAGCAAGATCGGTATCAAGGAATTCAAGGCAGCATTTGAGGGCGACACTATCAAACAGCTTGCCGCATCTATCGGTGGCGGTGAGAAAGAACGGAACGACGATTCACTTATAGCCGGAGGGCTTGCCGTCGCTCTTGATATTGCAAGCGTTATTCTCGGCAATCTGCCGAAGTGCAAAAACGACATCTATATGCTGCTTGCGAATGTTTCCGGGCTCAAGCCTTCGGAAATCAGCGAAATGGGCTTTGTGACCTTCTCCGAGATGGTCATTGACTTCATCAAGAAGCCTGAATTCGGGGATTTTATCAAGGCTGTTTCAAAATCGTTCAGATAGGCGACTTTCTTTTTATGGACAGGCTATTTTCTAAATATGCCTGTCCTTTTCCTTTTATAGACGGGATGATTCGCACGGGGCGGTTTGAATCCTTTGTCGATGACTTTATGCGACAGCAATTTGAGGACGAAAACGAGCAAAAGACATGGGAATTTTTCTTGCATCGTGTCTTTGAGGGCTCTTTTGAGGACTTCAAGCAACAGCTTGCAGAGAACAAGGCAAACCAAACCATGACAGCGAGTGAGATTGAAACAGCCATAAATCACACAAATAGCATCCTGAAAACCTTTAACCCTGAAAGGGGTGAGTAAAATAGATTTATTTAAGATACTTGGCACAATCGCCGTCGATAATGCGGCGGCAAATAAAGCACTTTCGGAAACATCGAGCAAAGCGAAAGGCACGGCAAACGATATTTCGGGAGCTGCGGACAGTGGCGAAAAATCGGGTGGCAAGTGGTCGGAAGGTCTAAAAAAAGTCGGCTCGGCTGCGGTCACGGTCGGAAAGACGGTAGCGACAGGGCTTGCCGTTGCGGGCGGTGCTGTTGCCGGGCTTGTAACGCAATCCGTAAAGGCTTATGCGGACTATGAGCAGCTTGTGGGCGGTGTTGAAACGCTTTTCAAGGATAGCGCAGACACGATACAAGCCTACGCAAAGGAAGCCTACCGGACGGCGGGGCTCTCTGCGAATGAGTACATGGAGACCGTGACGAGCTTTTCCGCTTCGCTTATTCAATCGCTTGGCGGTGACACGGCTGCGGCTGCGGAATATGCGCAAATGGCGATCACCGACATGTCTGATAATGCCAACAAAATGGGCACGGACATGTCAATGATACAAAATGCGTATCAGGGCTTTGCGAAGCAGAACTATACCATGCTTGACAACCTCAAGCTCGGTTATGGCGGTACACAGCAAGAAATGTACCGACTCTTGCAAGATGCGCAGAAGCTTGATTCGACATTTGATGCCGATTTCTCAATGAGCAGCAAAGGACAGCTTCAAGCCGATTTTGCCGATATCGTTCAGGCTATCCACATTATTCAGAACAATATGGGGATAACCGGCACGACGGCAAAGGAAGCATCCGCAACTATTTCGGGTAGTATTTCTTCGATGAAATCCTCTTGGCAGAATCTTTTGGTGGCTATTTCCGCCGATGACTTGCCCTTCGAGGACTATGTAAAGAGCTTTGCCGATTCGGTCAGCACGGTTGCGGACAACCTGATACCCCGCATTCAGATCGCTCTGAATGGCGTTGCGATGCTTATAGGTCAGCTTGCGCCGATCATCGTCAATGCTCTTCCGGGCTTGGTTGAAACGCTTATACCGGCATTGATAGATGCGGCAAGGGGGCTTCTCAATGCGGTTGTCGCTGCATTGCCCCAGCTTTTGACGGCATTAATGGACAGCATTCCGGCTCTTCTTACGGCGATAACCGAGATATTCAATGTTTTGGTCGCAGCTTTGCCGAGCTTAATAGAATTGCTCGTCATGGCTCTGCCTACGCTGATACCGCAGCTTGTAAACGGGCTTGTCGCTATGGTCGTAACGCTTGCGACGATGCTTCCCGAAATCATTATGCCGATCATCAATGCGCTTCCCGGCGTGATAATGTCACTTGCTGATGCGCTTTTGACAAATCTCCCGATTCTTATTCAGGGAATCGTCTCGGTGATCTCTGCAATCATACCCATGATACCGACGATATTGCCCGTGCTTGTTGATGTTGTAATGCAGCTTATTTCGATGCTGACAGAACAGCTTCCCGTTATCCTTCCGGTGCTTATTGATGCGCTTGTCACTATCATAACGCTGATAACGGAACAGCTTCCCGTTATTCTCCCGATGCTCATTGAAGCGTGTATCACTATTATAACGGCGATAATTGATGCTTTACCGACAATAATAATGGCGTTGGTTGATGCTATGCCGACTATTCTTCAGGCGGTTTGGGATGCAATCGTCATGTTTTGGGAAAATCTGCCCGCTTGGATTGATCAGCTTCTCAACGGCATCAAGGATATTTTCATCAATATTTGGGGCGCAATCGGCGATCTTCTTGGTATTGACACAACGCTCATGCAAAATCATATTGAGATCGTTTGGAATGGCATCAAGGACTATTTCGGCACGGTGCTTGAAGCGATCAAAAATGTTATTTCTACGGCGTGGGATAGCATCAAAAATGTTGTCAGCACGGTCATCGATTCGGTCAAAAATGTTATTTCTACGGCTTGGAATGCAATCAAGACCATTATCGCAAACGTGATGAATATCATCTTCAGCGTGATAAAGGGCGATTGGGACAGCGTTAAGGCTTCCATTTCCAACATTCTAAATGCGATAAAATCGGTCATTTCAAGCGTATGGAATGCGATCAAGTCGGTCATTTCAAGCGTGCTCACGGGCATTAAGAACACCGTTTCAAGCTATTTCACCGGCATCAAGAACACCGTTTCGAGTGTTTGGAATTCGATCAAATCCGTAACGACGAATGTATGGAACGGCATCAAGGATGCAATGACAAAACCGATCGAAAAGGCACGGGATGCTATTAAGGGCATCGTCGATAAGGTCAAGGGCTTTTTCACGGGCGTGAAGCTGGAATTCCCGAATGTCAAGCTTCCGCACTTCAGCATCAAGCCTTCGGGCTGGAAGATCGGTGATCTGCTTGAGGGTAGCATCCCGAAGCTCGGCATTGAGTGGTATGCGAAAGCTATGCGCAATCCTATGATCATGAATTCGCCCACTATATTCGGCTATGATGCCGAAACAGGACGGCTCAAGGGTGGCGGAGAAAGCGGAAGCGAAGTCGTAACCGGCACGGGCACGCTCATGGGAATGATCGGCTCGGCTGTCAATAGCAACATGAGCGCACACACGGCGCAAGTCGTTTCGGTGCTCACGGCTATTCTTGAAGCCCTTGTCAGCGGAAACGGCGAAATGCTTGCGGCTCTGCTTGCGGGTCAGACAATCAAGATAAACGAAAGAGAATTCGGAAGGACGGTGAGGGAGTATGCTTGAGAGCTTCATATTTGAAAATCATAAGGGGCAACGCTTCATCGGTCGAGATGTCGGCGTTTATCTGAATTATAACGATCTGCGAGATTATTCGTGGAGCTATGACACAATCAATAATAAAATATCCCGCTTTTATCGGTCTATGCGTGACAGAAAGCTTCCGCTTGTAGTTGCCGGAAAGACCGAAGAGGAAGCAATAGCGGCGAGAAATCGTCTGCTTGAAATTGCCGAAGCGGATATCGAAGCACGACTCCCCGGTAAAATCTATATCGGGGAGTATTATACAAACGGCTATATCACGGCGGGAGAGGTATCAAATTATCTCATATCGAAGCGGGTCTGCAATATCAATCTGACTTTCACTTCGGATGATCCGGCATGGTACAGAGAAAAAGTATATCCTTTCCTCTCTACGGCTGACAGTACGGGCACGACCGTCGGCGGGACTTCCGATTTTCCCTATGACTATCCGTATGATTATGCCGTCGCTCTTGTAGGTCAGCGCATTGTCGCCGATTCTGCAAGCGAAAGCGCATATCGACTTCGCATCTATGGAGCTGCGACAGATCCGGCAATAGTCATAAGCGGTCACACATACGCCGTCAAGGGAAATGTCGGCGGCGGTGAGTCGCTTCTTATTGACAGTTTGACCAAAACTATCACGCTGACAACGGCAACCGGCGGCAAAGAAAATTGGTTCGATAAGAGAGTGAGAGAAAGCTATATCTTCAAGGGCATTCCGCCCGGTGATAATGTCGTAAGCTGGAACGGTGACTTCGGCTTTGAGCTGACCGTCATCGAGAAAAGGAGTGCGCCGAAATGGACTTGATCTATACCAATGCGGAAAGAGTCGATCAGGGCACTCTCGAAGCCTATGCGCTTGACCTCTCTTTCGGAGCGAAAGAGAACGATTTCGAGATCACGCTTGATGCTGCTTCTTTGCTTGAGTACGGCGCAGCCCTTTACATCGAGGGCACGGAATACGGCGGAATCGTTGACGGCTTGAAAACACAGACCAAAAGCCAAACGATCACCTATTTCGGGCGCACTTGGCACGGGGTGATGAATAGCAAGGTCATCGAACCCGATGCCGGTCAAGCCTATTTGAAGGTCAGCGGTGATGCAAACGAGGTCATCGCATCCGTTCTTGCCCGCTTGGGGCTCGACGATCTCTTTGAAGCTTCGGACGAGGAATCGGGCATCACTATTTCAAACTATCAATTTGCCCGTTATTGCTTCGGCTATGACGGGCTTATTTCGATGCTGACCGCCAATGATGCAAAGCTCAAGATCGCATGGGAAGATCGCAAGGTGCGCTTGTCTGCCGTCCCTATTGTGGACTATGCAAGCGCACCGCTTGACGATGACACGGCGGAGCTTTCGGTTGAGAAACACGACAAAAAGGTCAATCACATCATTTGTCTTGGCAAAGGCGAATTGACCGAAAGAGAAGTGCATCATTTCTATATCGATAAGAACGGCAATGTCAGCGACACGCAGCATTATTTCGGGCTTGACGAATACACGGCGATCTATGAGAACACAAACGCCGAGGATTCCGAAGAGCTGATCTCCGGCGGAAAAGCCCGCTTGAGAGAGCTTCGACGGAATGACAAAGCCGAGATTTCGGCGGCGGAAGTCGAGGGCGTGCCTTTCGATATCGGCGATATTGTCGGAGCGACAGACCTGAAAACGGGTATCAGCGTTTCGGCAGCAATAACGCAAAAAATCGTAAGAGTTCAAAACGGTGTCGTTGACATCGAACATCAGACAGGGGGATAAACATGGCTGATAATTATCTTATAACAGGCTATTGGGGACAGCCCCATGTAACAGCCGAAAACGACAGGGGTATTCACGCCGGAATTTTCGGCAAGGGCAGATTTGTTCTGCCCGTTGGTGAAGGACTCCGAGCCGAGTATATCGGCAACAACACCGTGCGTATTTACGACGGTAAGCTCATAAACAACGGCGCAGCCGCCGGAATCGCAGCCGGAAGCTATGTCGATCTTCTCATTCCCAATGCGGGACAGGGTATGAAGCGAAACGACCTGATCGTTTTTCAGTATTCGCTTGACTCTTCGACTCTCATTGAGACGGGCGAATTCGTTGTCATTCCGGGCACGGAAACAAGCGGAACGGCAGCAGATCCCGCATACACACAGGCGGATCTCTTGACCGGCTCGGCTACGCTCGATCAGATGCCGCTTTATCGCATCCCGGTTTCGGGTGCGGCTATTTCTGCGCCGGTTCAGCTCTTTGAGGTCAGCAAGACCATTCCCGATGCGGTCAAGGCAATTCCTTCGGCTCTCAAATGCCCGAATAAGCTCACTATAAACGGTGAGACTTATGACGGCTCGAAAGCGGTTGACATGACCGATGCAATCAACAGCCTCATCAATACCAAATTTGCTGCAATAGGAATTGCAGAGGAAGGAGAGTACTAATGGGTAAGGTATTAATCGAAGAATCCACATTAACTGCGATAGGTGATTCGATCCGAGGAAAGACGGGCAAAACCGCCAAAATTCCGCCGCTCAATATGCCGAGTGAAATTTCTGATATACAGACCACTCCGGATGCAGTAGAACAAGCTACGCCGTCGATTTCTGTATCCTCTGCAGGACTTATCACCGCAAGCGCAACGCAAACCGAGGGATATGTTGTTGCAGGCACAAAGGAAGCAACAAAACAACTTTCGACGCAAGCGGCAAAGACGATTACACCCGGCACATCTGATCAAACGGCTGTCGCAAAGGGTAGATATACCACGGGTGCAATTACTGTAAAAGGTGATGCGAATTTGATAGCAGCTAACATCTTAAAAGGCGTTTCAATTTTCGGGGTTGAGGGTTCAGTTGTTGCGGGACGTCCATTTCAAGCGGGAAGTTTTACTCCCGAGGAAGATGTTACAGAAATGACTATTTCGCATAGTTTAGGCGTTGCACCTCGCATTGCTTTGTATTTTCCCACCAACGGTCCTGAGTCTATTCCAAATACTGCGGGCTTCGGTTTTTATTATCCAGATGGTAACTACAATTATGCGTGGTATCATACGGGCGGTGGCGGTTTAGGCAAAGGCGGTTATGGAACAGCGGTTACTAACGCTTCAACTACTTCAATCAAATTTGGCGTTACAAAAGCAAGTGAGCCTTTTTCGGCGGGCTATGAATATTCTTATATTTTGGTAGGTTAATAAAATGAGATACTATGAAATATATAACGAAAACGGCAAACGAATAGCTATCGGTAAAGGTGACAATATGGGAACGGAAATCGCCGAAGCCGAATACAACGCTATTCTTACTGAAATAAGAGAAAAAGCTAATCTTGTAAATCAGCTTTATAGTGGCGAAATCACTATCGACGACGCCCCCGAAGAATGGCGCGAAGAAATTCAGCGCAGAGTTGATGAACGCATAGCAAGGGAAGCGGAGTATGAACCGAGCGAAATAGAACTCAAAGCGCAAGCCTACGACATTATAACGGGGGTAGCAGAATGATTGATTATATCGGAAACTCAAGGGCGCAACGCAAGGCAATTATAGCCGCTGTGCCGTCCCTTGACGATAAGGTTGCAAGCACATCGGTAGAACTCTTTCCTCGCCTTACAGAGGGCGGAGAGCTTGTCAAAGCGGGTACTCGCATTAATTGGGGCGGTACGCTCAAAAGGGCGGCTGTTGACCTTTGGGATACCGCCGAAAATAACCCCGATAATGCGCCTACGCTTTGGGAAGATATCGAATACCGAAACGGCTTCCGCATCATCCCCGAAACCATAACCGCCGGAACTGCATTTGCAAAGGATGAGTGCGGCTATTGGGGCGATGTGCTCTATAAGTCACTCATTGATGCAAATGTATGGACTCCCGAAGCGTACCCGGCGGGCTGGGAGATCGTCGCAGAGTAAGGGAGAGAGCAAAAATGAATTATTTAACAACCATTTGCACGCTGATCGCAGAGATCGGCGTGCTTTTGGGCGTGATAATTCCCGTCATTGTGTGCATCCGCAAGATCGCAACCGGCACGAAATGTCAGCTCCGAAGCGAGATGCTGCGAATCTATTATCACAATAGAGAAAAGGGAACTATCCGCCAATACGAATACGAAAATTTTGTCATGCTCTATGAAGCATACAAAGCCCTGAAAGGTAATTCCTTCATCGATAAGATCTATGAGGAAGTGCACGATTGGGAAATCATATCTTGAAAGGAGAAGGAATCATGAAGAATTTTGCGAAGAATCTTGCGGCACTTGTAAAGGTAAAAACCATTGTGACACTCGTTGTCATTGCTGTGTTTACCGTTCTTGCGCTGCGTGGCGACATTGCGCCCGATAATGTCATGGTCATTGTGTCGACCGTGATTGCATTCTACTTCGGCACACAGCATGAGCAGAAATTCGGCGAAAACACCGATCACGTTAGCTCTTGCCCGTTTATGAATACCGCCGAGATCAACGATGCTATTTATGATACCGGCGAACCTATCGAACCCGAAACCGACATCAACGAAAGGGCTGAATAATTATGTCAACTACAAGGGAAAAAATCGTCAAACAGGCGCAGTCATGGCTCGGCTGCAAGGAATCGGACGGATCGCACAAAAAGATAATTGATGCCTACAATGCGGACAAACCGCTTCCCCGTGGATATAAGGTATCATACACCGATGCATGGTGCGCAACCTTTGTTTCGGCGTGTGCGATCAAATGCGGGGCGACAGACATCATCCCAAAAGAGTGCTCATGCAATAAGATGATCGAGCTTTTCAAGAAGCTCGGTCATTTTATTGAGAACGATGCGCACATCCCCTCTCCGGGCGATATCATGTTCTATGATTGGGACGATACCGGCAAGGGCGACAATGTGGGCGTTTCCGATCATGTCGGCATCGTCGAGAAGGTCAGCGGCAACACCGTGACCGTCATCGAGGGCAATTATAGCAACGAATGCAAACGCCGCACGATGAAAGTCAACGGCAGATATATTCGGGGCTATGGTGTGCCGAAGTACACCGCTTCGACCGTTGCGCCGGTGAAAACTACCACCGGAACAAAGGGCAATGTGACTCTCACTCTTCCGATCCTCTGCAAGGGTAGCAAGGGTGATGCGGTCAGGGCTCTTCAAGCTCTGCTCAATGGGTGCGGCTTCACCGATGCGACCGAAAAGGCTCTTGCGCTTGACGGCAACTTCGGCACGGCGACTCTCTATGCGCTGAAGTCATATCAGGATGCGAAAGGGCTTGAAGTCGACGGCTATTGCGGGGCGAATACTTGGAAATCTCTTTTGACTTGATTTTCTCCGCCCGTGGCTTGCGTGGCTTTGCCGTGTGAGTCGTTTTTTGCCTTTGCGGGCAAGTTATAGTGAAATGAAAACAAGCCCCTGAAGCGAAATTTGGGGCTTGTGGAATAGTGTAAAGTTAAGGGCATCCGGCGCAAGGTCGGATGCCCTTTTTTATTTGGTTAGACAAAAAGATTAGACAAGATTAGACAAAAACACCGCCGAGAAAATCCCGGCGGTGCGGTGCTTATTGGTTCAATCTTTCTTGCATTTCCTCTTTATCGATCAGCCCCTTGACATATAGCTCAAGAATGATCTCGATATATGTGTTTTTTCTTTCCTTATATTCTTCCTCTGTGATCGTGCCCTTGAGAAGCATCTTTTCAAGCCGTCCGAGTGTGTTCATGTGCTCACCGCCTTTGTCTTATTGTTTGTACTAACTACACCTTGCCGAACGGATAGGGTAAGTTAGTACAACAAAAAGGGTAAAATTTTTTAGAAGAAGTTTACCCTTTTGATTTCTTTAGCTGTGGTAGTCCAATCAATCTCAATGGACTTGACGAACGAACGCCAAAAAGCACGCTTGTAGGCATCATCGAGCTTGTTGTAAATGGCTTCCCAGCCGGAATGCAAAATCGCTTCGATATGGCTGAAATCTTTCACCTGTTCGTCGGCTCTTTCGGCATTTGCCTTTTCGAGCAGATCCATTAGTTCGGCATAAGCAGCTTCATATTGCTCGACCTTGCGAATTTTCCCGGTGTTCCATGAGTAATTAAGACGGTCGATGCGCTCGTAAATTTCCTCGATGTCGTATTGCGGAATCTTTACGGAATCGGCTTCAGACACTTTCGCTGCTCTGATCTTTGCATCTTCCATATACTTCTTGATGTTGGCGACCATCATGCGCTCAAGGGCGTTTTCGCTTAATGTTTTTACAAAGGTGCAAGCATCGTCCCTTTTGTGCTTTGCACAGCGATAACGCTTGTAACGGTATTTGACACCTTTCACAGTATTCACTTGCATATAGCTTTTGAGCGGAAGCCCGCATTCCGGGCACGGAATTAAGCCGGTAAACAAATATGCTCTGTTTTCTGCCGTGTTGTCTTTGATATTGCGATTCACGATCTCTTGCAAGCGGTCAAATGTCTCTTTATCCATATAGGCTTCGCAATAATTTGGATTTCCTCGATACAAGCCGCAAAGCATCGTGTTTTTTAATAGATCGGAAAGCGTGTTGTATGTCATGCTGACATGATGCTTCGTATGAAGATAGACTAACGCTTTCTTTCTGCTCTGATGCTTCATGTAATAAGCCAAAACATCACGCAAAGCTTCTTCTCTTTCCGGATCACGGATAATTTTCTTTCTTCCCGTCTTTTCGTCAATGGCAATTTTGAAGCCAAAAGGCATATTACCATAAAGCGGTTGCCCGGTCGTCACCTTATACTCGTTTACAAGATTAACACGCTCACCCGCCATATCTGCTTCCATTTCCGCAATGGTCAGCTTCATATTGACGAGCATACGACCTTGCGCCGTGCTCAAATCGTACTTTTCTTCTGTGGTTGTCCAAAGTACGGGAGTAATACGCTTCATGCATTCGTGATACTCGGCGACGGATCGGAAGAAACGGTCAAGCTTGATAAATATGATTCTTTCAAACTTCCCTTTTTCGGCATCCTGTATCATCCTTTGTAGCTCCGGGCGGTTCCTTATCAGCTTTCGCCCCGATACGCCTTCATCGACATACCAATCGACGATACGCATATTGTGTTGCTCTGCATACTCGGTCAATTTCATTTTTTGAGCATCCAATGACAGACCGTGCAGCTTTTGTTCTTGCGACGACACCCTGACATACGCCGCAACAAGCTCAACGCTTAAAACATTACGGCATTGCAGATCTTTTTCAATGTTCCCCATTTTTTCACTTCCTTTTCTGTTTTTTCTTTGGTGCGGGTCTATTGTTTTCAGCATCACCCCCTTTGTTCGACCTTTTTTGCTTGTTTTGAGTGGTACAATATTGCCAACATTTGCAACTGATGTCAGTTTCTATGAATTACCATTGTTCAGACAATTTTCATTCGTTATAATATTTATAACGGGAACACCCGTTTGCCCCGGATTAATGAAAGGAAGATCAGCTCATGAAAAACGAATTAATCGCCTACATCAACATGCTCACCCCTGAACAAATCGAAAAACTCTCTAATTATCTCCCACAATTGACTTCATTACTCGAAGAATCATCTCCGCCTGATCTTCAGGAACAGACTCCGCAAAATCAATAAGTGCCTGTCTTTTTTCAGAGATCCCGTCCTTTGTGGCGGGATTTTCTGTTTTTTCTTCCCAATTCATAAGATAAGCAACACTTACGCCGAGGACTTCGGCAAATTTGACCACTTTGGACTGCGGCGGATCAATCTTCCCCGACTCAATGCGGGCTATCGTTGATTTGTTGGCATACCCCATGCGATCGGCAAGCTGTTGCAATGACCACCCCATTTCAATCCTTCTTAATTTGATTTTTTCGCCTATTTTCACACCCTCACCCCCTTTTTTCCTATATTATAGCACTTTGTTGCCTAAAAAGCAATATTTTTTTGACTTTTTTTCAAAAAAGTATTGACTTTTAGGGCAAAGTGTGATAAAATTACATCGTTGCTTGAGAAGCAACGCAATACGTAATGAAAGGAAAATGAATAATGACAGACATTAAATTGCTCGAAGAGAAAATCAAGGCATCCGGCAAGAAAAAGTGCTATCTTGCGGAAAAGATCGGCGTATCAAAGCAAGGTTTTCGTAATCTCTGCCTTGGTAAAACGCAATTCAGGACGGAACAGGTTCAGATCATGTGCGCCGAACTGAATATCACCGATCTGAACGAAAAAGAAGCAATTTTTTTTGCGAAAAGCGTTGCTTAAAGAGCAACAGACACGGAAGGAGCAAAAATGGAATTCCCGAGAAAAATCTATGCAATACAGCATAATGTGACAAAACGGATGTATATCGGCAGCACGAAAAATGTTGACTCAAGATATTTGAACCATATCTACAAGTTAAGAGCCGGAAAGCATCCCGTCGAAGATATGCAAGAAGATTTTATCAAATACGGTGAAGATTATTCGCTCTTCGTCCTTGAAGAGATCACAGAATATCAAGACCGTATGAGAGAGTTTGAATGGATGCACAAATACAACACTATAACCCGTGGGATCGGTTATAACTACAAAGATCAAGGGCGTGAAGCCGTTTGTCTTAAAAATACGCCACCCTATAAAGAGGGAAAGCCCGTCGCTTATGAACATTCCGCAAACGCTATGGTCGCAGCGGAATATAGAGATCAAATCATAGCTCGCATAGAACAAAGCGAGGATATTGCGGTTCTCGATTTCATTTATCAGTTTTTGAAAAAGCGTGGTGCGTGATTGTGAAAGAACCGAACGGAATTGATCTGCTCCGGCTTTTGATCGAGCTTCTTGCAGATCAGGAGCATGTAAAAATCAATTACGAATTGGAAGGAAACAAGAACGATGATGCATTTGATGATAAGCACGGCGAATGATGCCACATTCGCAATCGTTGCGGGGCTCTATATGGCGATCGGCTTTGTGGCTGTTATTGGCATCACGGCAATTATCGAAGCGATCGACGAAAAGAGAGCCGCACGCAAACGCCGCAAGTACGGCAAGCGTTACACGGTCGAATTCGGACCGGAGCGCAGATATTAATACATAGAAGGAGAAAAAGAAAATGCCCGAATATGTACCCGATAACATAGACCTTTTCAATCAGGAAGATGCACGACGGCAGAGGGATATAGACCGCTTGCCCGTGTGCGAATACTGCGACCGTCCGATTCAGGACGAATATTGCTACAACATCGACGGCACGATCATTTGCGAGAAATGCTTGAAAGAGAACTTCCGCAAAGATGTTGAGAGCTTGATAGAGTGAGGGCGATGGAATGAAAGTATTAGAGCTATTTGCCGGAACACGAAGCATCGGCAAGGCGTTTGAAACGAGAGGACATGAAGTCTTTTCGGTCGAGTGGGATAAGTCTTTCGATGATATAGACCTTTATGCCGACATTATGACCGTCACGGCTGACGATATTCTTGAGAAATTCGGCAGACCTGATGTGATATGGGCTTCGCCCGATTGCACTACATTCAGCATTGCCGCAATAAGTCATCACAGACGAAAGAACCCCGAAACGGGAAATCTCGACCCCATAAGCGATTATGCAAAATTCTGTGATGCGGTCGATCAGCATGTACTGCGCTTGATAATGGCACTTTCGCCCCGGTATTGGTTTATTGAGAATCCCCGTGGCGGAATGCGTAAGATGACATGGATGCAAGGTCTGCCCCGCTATACCGTTACTTATTGCCAATACGGCGACCCTTTAGTACAGGAGCTAATTTTCAAGATGGACAAAAAGAAATGCCCTCAATGTGGGCTTGTTAAAGACATAGGAGAATTCTATAAAAACAAGTCTCGGAGAGACGGGTTTACTGTTTATTGTAAGGACTGTATAAGCGATAACAGCAAGGAGTATTACGAAAGAAACAAGGATGCTTGCCGGGAGAGATTGAATAAATGGCGGAAAGAGCACGCCGAGCATGTCAGGCAAAGGGACAAGGCATATCGTGAAGCGAACCCTGACATAGAATTCGAGAAACAACGCCGGTACAGAGAAACGCACAAAGAGCAGCTCTACCTAAAGGGAAAGAAATACCGAGAAGAGCACAGAGATTACTTTTACAACAAGGCGAGAGAGCGAAAGCTGTCTCAAGAAGCCGTAAGCGACGGCACGGTCACTTTGGAACTTGAACAATTTTTGTTTGACGAACAAAACGGTAAATGTGCCTACTGTGGGTGCGACCTAAACGAAAGCGGGAAACACCTTGACCATATTATCCCAATAGCGAAAGGCGGACTACACACGGCTAATAATGTTCATTGGGTTTGCCCGACATGCAATTTGTCAAAAGGCGATAAGCTTGAGGATGAATGGCTCAAGAAAGAACGCTGCAAGCCTACCGATTTATGGACGAATCACCCGTACCCACAATTCAAACCGATGTGCAAGAACGGCGACACTTGCCATGAACCAGCTCCGAGGGGCGCAAAAACAGGCACACAGGGGCTGAAAGGCAGCAAGGAAAGAAGTGTTATCCCCGAAGCTTTATGCCGTCACATCGTTGATATTTGCGAATCTTAAAAACATATAAAACCCAAAAGAAAAAGGAGAAAAACAATGGACATTATGAAAATGGGACAGAACCCGAACTACCTCGGATCGTGGGATCTCGAAGAACTCCCGAACCGAGAGATCACGCTGATTATTGACCGATTCGCAGACGAAGAGGTCGTCGCAAACGGCAAGAGTGAGACCGTGACGGTCTGCTATTGGACGGACAAAACGGTCAAGCCGATGATTTTGAACTTGACTAATAAGAAAACACTTGCCCGGCTCTATAAGACGAAAGAGTCGGAAAAGCTCAAGGGCAAGGCGGTTGTCATCGGCATTGATAAGGTCAAGGCATTCGGCGACATTTGGGATGCTTTGCGCATCCGTGGAAGAATACCGCAGATGCCGAAAGCCGATGCACCGAAGTGCGTCAATTGCGGGAAGCCGATTGCACCCGCCGGAAAGATGAACGCCGATCAGGTCGCAAAGTACACAAAGGAAAAGTACGGCGCATGCCTTTGCGGTGAGTGTGCGGCGAAGGTGGCAAAGGCGGTTGAGTCGAAATGAAGCTGACACAGCGGAATTATTTCAGCCGACGGGCGCAGCTTGAATATATGAGCGTATCACAATTCAAGACCTTCGAGGATTGCCCACACAGGGCGATAGCAGAGATAAAGGGCAAATACAAGCGAGAGGAAACAGTCGCCCTTCTTGTGGGCTCTTTCGTCGATGCGTACTTTGAGGGAACGCTTGACACATTCAAGAAGAAGCACCCCGAAATCTTCAAGAAGGACGGAACGCTTAAAGCCGATTACATACAGGCGGAGCAGATCATCAAGCGAATTGAGAAAGACCGAAAAATGATGCATTATCTTTCCGGTCAAAAGCAAGTCATCATGACCGGCGTGATTCAGGGCGTACCCGTCAAGATCAAGATTGACAGCCTTCTCCCCGATTGCATTGTAGATCAGAAAATCGTCAAAGACTTTGAAAGCATCTACGACCCCGAAAAAGGGCGTGTGCCGTGGTTTGAGTTTTGGGAGTACGATTTACAGGGCGCAGTATATCAAGAGGTCGTGCGGCAAAATACGGGGCGTGTGTTGCCCTTTGTGCTTGCCGGAGCGACTAAAGAAAAGGTCACGGACATCGACCTGATTCGGATCAATCAGAATTCGCTTGATTTCGCCTTTGACCGCTTCAAGCGTGATGTCGAATCATACGATGCTATGAAGAAGGGCATCATCCCGGTCGAGCGGTGCGGAAAGTGCGATTATTGCAAACAAACAAAGAAGCTGACGGGGCTGACCGACAGCGACGAATATTATTTTATTTAACGAAAGGTAAAGAAGAAAATGGCAGCATTGAACCTCAACAAAGTAATTTTATGCGGTAGACTTACCGCAGATCCTGAACTCAAGAGCACACAGACCGGCATCTCGGTATGCTCTTTCACGCTTGCGGTCAATCGCAAGTATTCAAAAGAGGGCGAGCAGACCGCAGATTTCATCAACTGCGTGGCTTGGAGACAGCAAGCTGAATTCATATCTAAATTTTTTGGGCGGGGATCTTCCCTTTGCGTTACGGGCGAGATACAGACCCGCAATTATACCGATCAGACCGGCGCAAAGCGTTATGTGACCGAAGTACTGGTCGATGATGCGAGATTCGTTGACAGCAAAAATGAGGGCTCACAGACGGCATCCGAAACGCCTATCACAGCGGAAGAATTCGAGGTCATCAAAGACGATGACGATTTACCATTCTAAACAGGAGAACCGCAAAAGGAGATTAATATGTTTTACAAATTCGATCAGAACAACGGCGGCGGATATTTTGTAACGGACGAAAATCTCTGCCACAGACTTTTTATCGAAGCAGACAACGAACACGAAGCAATAGAAAAAGCCGAGGAGCTTGGATGCTATTGGGACGGAGTAAATCGAGGTTTAGATTGCCCATGCTGCGGAGATAGATGGGATTTTCCGGATAAACTTGACTCAAAACACTATGCATGGGAAAAGCATAGCAATATAGAAGAATTCGCACAGAGCCTTGCCGATAGATACTCGTGGACATCCCCGGACATTCGAATCTTTTATAAAAACGGAACTGTCAAGGAAATATACGCAAGAGAAAAAGAAAGGACAGAAAAATGAAACTCAAAATCAAACTTGACGAAGGCGCAAAGATGCCTACAAGAGCACACGAATTCGATGCGGGGCTTGATATCTATACCCCTGAATCGATCATCCTTTATGCCGGCACTTCGGTCACGATAGACACCGGCGTACACATCGAGATCCCGAAAGGCTATGCGGGACTTCTCAAGAGCAAAAGCGGGCTGAATGTAAATCACGGCATCACGGGTGAGGGCGTTATAGATCACGGCTACACGGGCAGCATTTGCGTTAAGCTCTACAATAACAGCCGAGACGAAAAGCTGCATTTCTTTGAGAAGGGCGACAAGCTCATTCAGCTTCTGATCGTACCCATTGAAACACCGGAGCTTGAGCTTGTTGAGACGGTCGCAGAGCTTTACGGCGAGGAAACGGAGAGGGGCGAGGGCGGTTTTGGCAGCTCCGGGCGTTAAAAGACGATCATATAACAAATACGGAAACCGCAAGATCACCCGTGACGGCGAGACATTCGACTCGGCAAAGGAATACCGCAGATATAACGAATTGCTTCTGCTTGAGAGGGCGGGAGCAATTCAGGGGCTTGAGAGACAGGTCGCATTTGAGCTGATCCCGGCGCAATACGAAGATGTCTATACGGGCGAATATTACAAGCGGGGCAACCGAATGGGAGAGCCGAAAATGAAGCGTGTATGCGTTGAAAAGGCTGTCACATACTATGCGGATTTCGTTTACTTTGAGGGCGGCGAAAAGGTCGTCGAAGATACAAAGGGCTTCAAGACACCCGAGTACATTTTGAAGCGCAAATTAGCGAGATATCTGCTCGGCATCAAAATAAAAGAATTGTGAGGTAAAAAGCATGACTTTTGATGATATGAAGAACATCAAAGAGCTTGTCACGGCGATTCTCCGAGAGGATGAACACGCACGAAACAGCGACAATCACCTTTATTACCGAATTATCTGCATTTTTACTGACTTGCAAGGCGTTGATGCAAACGCAATTTCCGTGACCGAATTTTTCTGCTTCGGCATGGACTATTATCAGATCCCCGGCTTTGAAACAGTCCGCCGCACTCGGCAGCTCGTTCAGCGACAGAACCCGGAGCTTGAGGGAAAGCACGAAGTCAACAGAAACAGAAGAAAGCGTGAAGGGCTTTTCTATCAGTTTGCGAAAGAGGGGTAAGGCATTGAAAATCATTGAGATAAACAAAGATATCAAGCGTTTGGTCGATGAGAACGACGGCTATTGTCCGTGCGCCCTTGTAAAGGACAAGGATACCAAATGCATCTGTAAAGAATTCAGGGAGCAGACTACGCCGGGTGCTTGCCATTGCGGGCGTTTCGAGAAAGTCGAGGTAAGCGATAATGATTGAATGGTCGGAATATTCAGACGTATGGCGCAAGGTCAAGAGAGCTGCGCGGACTACGATAAACAAAGACGGTGAGGGCGTTTATCCCTCTGACTCTTGGAAAAAGACTATACTTCATGCGGAGCATAGCCCTATAAGAAAGATCCGCTTTGAGTGGAAATGGAAAAACCTCAAGTCGTGGGTATCGGTACATTTTGTACGGCACAAGCACGGTATCGAGCATTGGGTAACGACTCAAAGGAGCGACCGGACGGGAGTTGACCGAGATCGCAGCTCTCAAGATACGCCAGTATCGCATGAGTGTGAAGCAAATGCTCAAGCCTTGATATTTATCAGCCGTAGGCGTTTATGCACTCAAGCGTCAGCAGAGACTCGCAAGGCTTGGCAAGAGGTCAAAGCCGAGGTCGAAAAGGTCGATCCCGTTCTCGCTTCGGTAATGGTGCCTGAATGCATTTATCGTGGTTTTTGCCCCGAGTTTAAATCTTGCGGATATGTAGACACCGAAGCGTATCAGGAAGCTTTGAAGGCTTATCGAAGCAGAGAGATGAAAGGCGGTGAGTGATTATGCTGTGCGAAAAGTGTGTGCATAGTGATGTATGCGTTATAAAGTGTATGCACCGCAAAGAAGAAAGAAAAGAAATGATAGCTTGCAAAAACTTCATGCGGAAAGCCGATGTCGCACCGAGGGCAGAGGTTGCGAGGGAGATTTTTGAGGAGATTGAAAAGTGCACGGTGCGAAAAGTCGTGCACGACGGAAAAGTCGTGTTCGATACTTCCGAACGTTTTGCCGAACTCAAAAAGAAATACACGGGGGAACAAAAAAATGGTTAGACTTACACAGAGCCTTGAGCATTGGCTATGGGAGAATCATAGAGATATCATCCACTTAATATTGCTCGGACACACGGAGCTTTTCACCGAAGAAATGCAGAAAGAATATATCGAATGGTGCAAAACCGATGAAGGTAGGCAGTACCTCAAAGGTGGTAGCAAATACACGGAGGGCGAGAAATGAGAGATAGGCTGATAGAGATATTAAACGAAACCTTTGCGGATCAGTACGAAAAGCGTGGACTTTTAACCGCACCGCATACCGCAGACCACCTTCTCGCAAACGGCGTTATAGTGCCGCCCGTTAAGATAGGGCAGACGGTGTATGTGGTAAGCCGCTATTACGGGGGATTTTGGCGCACCCACGAATGCAAAATTGATAGTCTCACAATTTATGAGAAGCATATGTTTATGACTCTTTTTGATAGTGAGAACCTTGATTTTGGTATAGAAATATCCGAAATCGGCAAAACCGTATTCCTCACCAAAGAACTTGCCGAGAAAGCACTTGCGGAAAGGAGCGGGGAATGAAAGGCTTTATTGAGATTCGTAACGAGTACGGAAACAGAATTCTAATAAACGTAAGGCACATTGAAGAAGTGCGAGAACACGCCTTTAATGATACTTGCACGATTTATTTAGCGTTCGTTACACCCAATGCAATAGATCAAGATCATTATGAAGTAAAAAAATCTTATGATGAAATCGTCGCTTTGATTAAGGAGGTTATGGAATGACCGATACAAAATTACTTTCGTGTCCGTTTTGCGGAGGCAAAGTAAGAATTCTCGTTTGTGACGATGAAGGAAACATTCACAACGATGAATATGAAAATGATCCGTGGAGCGGATTAGGGTATCGACTTTACCACGATATAGACGATGATCCAACGGGGGAATGCCCGATAGCGGGAAACGAAGGTGAAGGTACTATGGGTGTTTGGATTTACGACACAAGAGAAGAAGCGATCGAAACGTGGAACAGGAGAGCAGACAAATGACCGACCACAAATTCACGGACAAGGAAGTTATAAAAGGCTTGGAGTGTTGCAGTACATATAGCTGCGATGGTTGTCCGTATCGTAAATACGCGACAGATTGTGTGATATTGCTTCCGCAAAAGGCTCTTGAGCTTGTTGAACGGCAGAGCGAGCAGATTGAGGCATTGAAAGAAGAAGTCAACAGATTGAGTTTTTGGAATCACATGAGGCGTACCGCAGTTATTGATGAGTTTGCAGATAGGCTATGCGAAGGCAGAGTTTCAAACGACCCCGTTGCTATTGCGGCGAAGTGTCTGTTGAGAGAAATGACGGAGGTTCAGAAATGAACGCACTCAACGCAGCTAAAAAAGCTATGCAGAAAGAAATCCGTAGTCAATGCGTTGCTCAAACAGAAAACTACGAAATCGAGTTTGATACCGCTTGGATATATGCAATCCGTATGACTACAAAAGCCGCCAACACTCCGTGGGGCAAAAAACGCATCCTCCGTACATATAAGGCTATGTTTGAAGCTCGTGAAAAAATGAAGGAATGGTTTTTAGCCGATGATGGTGACGGCATAGTTGAAACCGCTATGCGCTTTGAGTTGCGCCAAGTCGGGATCGACGTTGAAGAAATGTATCGAAATGAAAAACAGAGTCGTAGACTCCGAGCCAATTTTATAAGGAGGTAGATAATGGCTGAAATTAAAGACAGCGGTACGCGCCGGGAGTTCGAGACGGGCGCGGTGAGAGACATTCAAGAGGGTAAGGGGCGTATGGATCTCCTGCCGTGGGCAGCGATTATGGAAGTATCGAAGCATTGTGAAAACGGAGCTAAAAAATATGGCGAACACACTGTCGATAAGGGCATCCCCACCCACTCTCTCTGCGATAGCGCGGCGAGACACCTTGCGAAATATCTTGATGGATGGGGCGATGAACCCCATCTCCTCGCGGCGGCGTGGAATTTGCTGTGGGCGGTTCAAATGGAGATCAAGCATCCCGAACTATGCGATACGCCGTGGGAACAAACTAAACTTGGAAAGGAACCCCATTCATGAATTGTCCTAAATGCGGTGGTAACACCAAAGTAAC
>JAEIGA010001609.1_pt1 | contig 35410 bp, 38 predicted proteins | sample 9270691 | NCBI WGS metagenome assembly JAEIGA01 (sample SAMN17057246, study PRJNA624740) | gut metagenome | biome: biome; isolation source: fecal sample | host: Bos grunniens | place: China: Xizang | collected 2019
AGTAATATAGCTATTACTGACGAGTTTATGCTTGTTAAGAAAAAGGACTATGATGAAATTATTGAACCAACACTAAGAGTACGTGACTTCAAAGGTAGACCTATTGATTACAACGAGGAAACCAAACAGATATTTCTTAGTTCTGCAAGAACAAAAACAAATTGGGGTTGGACACATTTGAAAAATTGTGTTGAACAACATTATAAAAGTAAATCATCTAAATATGGATTTTTCTTAGTGGATATTTTTACAAGTGTATTAACGGGTATTTTAACAAAAAAACAATATATTCAACGTAAGAAAAATACAGACGATATGTCATTTCAACAAGAGTATTTAAATATATTTTTAGGTAATAGTGAAGATAGTATTTTTAAGTATGAAGATTTTGAACCAAATCAAGTTATTGAAAATGCTTTTTATCCACGCACTAAACAAGATATTATTGCTTGTAAGGAACAAAAATATAAATTTAGAGATAATGAAATTCGTTATTTAACAACCGATATAGCTGTAGCTACGGGTGATGAAAACGATAATACTGTTATTGTTTTAGGGAAGATAAATAAAACCACGGGTAAAAAATCCGTAGAATATCTTAATGCAATTAATGGTATGAACTCTATACAACAAGTGACATTAATGAAACGTTTATTTTATGAATATAAGTGTAGTTATTTCGTTATTGACTCAAGAGGTGTGGGTGCGACATTATGGGATTTGTTTACTGTAGAAACTTTTGATGAAGAATTTGGCGTAACCTATCCCGCTTGGACAGTTAATACAGATAAAGAATTACAAATTAGTTCTGATAATGTTATCAATGATAAACTCACAAGAGCAATGAGTATGAATGCTAAAGAAGTTATGATACCTATTGTTGCAACTGCGGAAATGAATAGTATTATGCACTTATCAATTCGTAAAGCGTTAAAAGATGGTGACTTACAACTACTGATGGATGATTTTGATAAAAAGGCAAAATTAGAAGATAAAGACCCTATGTTTATTTTAAAATCATCAGAAGAAAAAGTTGAAATATTGATTCCATTTGTACAAATGCGTTATATGATTAACGAAGCTGTAGCACTAGAGGTAAAATTTAGTGAAACGGGATTAATTAAACTACAAGAAGCCAAACGTACTGCTACTAAAGACCGATATATTGCTGTGGCATATATGAATTTATTTGGTGATAAACTTGTAAATAAATATTGTAAACAAAACAATGATGATAACGATATTGATTGGGATGAAGTAAATCTTGTATTCTAATCAGAAAGGAGAAAAAGTGGCAAGACCAAGAAAGACAGTACAGCCTCAGAATGAAGAAGAAAAGATGTTGTCAACTGAGGAATTGGTTGAGGTCTTAAAATTTGCAGCTCAGATTTATAATACTGACCCATATGGTTATTTTACACCTAGTATGAATAACCAAAATATTATAGACCTCAATAATAATCCACAAGTGCCTACAAAAGAAAAGATTGTTAAAGCACTTACTGATTATAAACATAATTCAGAACAACTTCAAGCATATTCTGAATTTATGGAAGCTTTTGATATGATTTATAAAAGGCTTGTAAAATATTATGCGGGTATGCTTTCATTCGATTTAGATATTTCTTGTATTAATGCTTATGCTCCCGACAAAGATTTTAAAAGTGATGAATACAAGGAAGATTTACGAAGAGTATATAAGTTTTTAGATAGTTTTGACTACAAACATGAATTCTATAAAGTTGTTGTGGAACTATTAAGAAAACAAAATTATTTTACTTGGTTTAGAGATACACAAGGTACATTTAATGGCGATACCATCGACTTAAATGATGATAAAAAACATAAGACAAGTAGATATATGCTCCAAACTATGCCCCAAAAATATTGTAAAATTACGGGGCGTTGGGAATACGGATATTTATATGATTTTGATATGACTTACTTTACAAAAGCGGGTACATCAATTGATTCATATGACCCCGTATTTAGACGCTATTATAAAAATGTTTTTGTAGATGGTGGTAGTGATACATATGTACCTACAACACCTTTACAAGATAGATATGGCGATTTTGCATTATGGACACAAACAAGTCCTGATGATAATGCTTGGGTGTTTACAATGGATGAAAACAATATTGCGTCTACTCCATTTTTAGCACCAAATATTCTTAATTTTCTTACAGACAAAGAAATTGAGGGGCTACAAAAAGATAAAGATATAATATCAGCAAGAGGTATTCTTGCGGGTGAAATTCAATTACTTGATAAACAAAAGAGTGGTCAATCTACTGATGCTATGGCGTATAATATGAAAACTCTTATGAAAATGCTTGCTCTTGTAAAGAAAGGGTTAAATAATAATATCAATGCTGTAGCTATGCCAGCGGGTGCGCCAAAGTTTTATCAATTTTCAGACAGTAATACAGATATGGTTAAAAATACTGTAGATAATACAGTAGGACAAGCTGTAAGTGCTAGTAGAATTATTTATTCTAGTGATAAAATGTCTGAAACAGAAGCCAAAAATGCAATTATCACAGACTTTAATATGGTTGCTCATTTATATCCACAATTTGCACATTTCTTAAATTTCTTTGTGAATAAAAAGACGAGAAAATATAAATTTGCATTTAATTTTAGTGGTTGTACATATCCGTTTACTAGAGAGGATATGATAAATAAATACACTATGTTGATGGATAAAGGTGTTATTCTTGCACCTAGAACATATGCAAAAGTGCTAGATATGACCCCAATGGAATTTGATAGACTTCTTGAAGAGGGTAAATATTCTGAATGGGCTGATAAACTCACATCTATGATGCAATCTATTTATACTCAAAGTGGCAAAAACGGAGCTACGGGTGGTATGGGTGGTTCAAATGGTGGTGGTAGACCTAATGCTACTGACAGCGAAAAAGCTGATAGTACAGCAAGTAAGTGAGGTGTGTTATGGTTATAAGAAGAACACCACAAGATATTGAAAAATATATTATTATTGAAGATGATAATATTATTTATGAATTAAGTGTTAAGGGAATTTTCCCAATATATATTGATAACGAAAGAGCGTATTTTGAAAGAGAGCAAGTTACGTTAGATATTGTTAATGATATTGTCAGTAAAGGGGAAAAACATTGGAAGAACTAATTAAAATGTCACTAGAAGATTTTCCTAAATTTGTCAATGATGATGACCCCGAATTAGCTATTGCAAAAGCATTATTTTTATCTACAAGACCTAATTCTCATAAGTTTAATCTTTCAGAAGATGTACTAAGAAAATATGCTCCTACTATTTTGGGTAAATTCTTAGTAGGTAATCTAAATATATTTGAAACAGATGTAATGTCACACGAAAAGAAACCCGATATTTTTGGATATATTCCAACTACACAAGAGGTTGAATTTGTTCGTGCTGATGACGGATATTTAGATGCTTATGTGAATATTGTAGTATCTAAAATATATGCAACTGAGGTTTATAATCTATTTTTAGATGACAACTTTAGGAATGTGTCTGTGGAAATGCGCCTAATGTATTCTGATGAAGAAACAAAAGAGGTTGCTGAGTTTAATATAGCGGGTCTTACTGTACTTGGAAAAATGGTAAACCCTAGTGTACCACGGGCGCATATGGAAATGGTAAGATTTTCTGCTGATGAAGCAGAAAAATATTACTCTGAACATATTGCATGTTCAGAAAATAATTTTGAAACAGAGGTATTGAGCAAGCTCAACTCAATATACGATAAACTAAATCTCAACGAAGTAACTAAAAACAATGAACAAGCGGAGGAAAAGATGGCTAAACTTGAAGAAAAAGAAAAAGATGTAGTCATGGAACAGCCTACCGAAGATGCACCAAAGGAAGAGGAAACAAAAGAAACAAAACTTGCCGATGATGCTGAACCAAAGGAAGAAGAAAAGGAAGAAGTAAAAGAAGAAAAGGCTTCTGAGGATTCTGATTCTGACAAGAAAGATGACGAAAAGCAAGTAGAAGATGAAAAAGCATCTGAGGATTCTGATGATTCTAAAAAAGATGATGATGACGAAGATGAAAAAGATGATAAGCTTGCTGAAAAAGAAGCACAATGTGCCGAACTTGAAGCTAAGTGCGCTGAACTCGAAGCTAAGTTATCTGAACTTGAAAAGTTTAAGGCTGATACCGAAGAAAAAGAGAAAATGGCAATCGTAAATCAAACTCTTGCACAAGTTAAAGAGTCTATGGATGCTGAACAATACGCAAAGTTTGAAGAAAAAGCAAATGATTGCACTCTTGAAACTGTAAATGCTTGGCGTAATGAAGTTCTTGCTAATGTAGCAACTGTTCTTATGTCTGCTAAGAAAGATGAATCTCACCTCAGAATGAGTGTAGAAGAGGATTCTAATACTCCTACAAGTCTGTGGGATAGAATGTAACTATAAAATTTTAGAATTTAAAAGGAGATAATATATATGTCTGCTGTAGTAATTAAAACTAGAGTGCAAGCTGAAAACATTGACGCACTCAATAGAAAAGCAAAGTATGCAACTGCTGACCTTCAAAATGGTTCTGCTGTAACACTTGCTTGGTCAGCAACAGATGGTGACGAAGTATTTGTAGCAACACCCGCAACAACAGGTCTTGAGTTTGCAATTGGTAGGAAAGAAGCTATCGTAATCGCAACTGGTTCTCTTCTTGAGGATGAACACCAAGATGCTTGGTATCTTGAAGTAACAACTAACAGTGGTGTATGGATGGCTGTATCACCCGAAGTTAATAAGGACGTTATTGGTGAAACATACAAGGGTCTTGACCCAAGACGTTTCGTAAACGCAAAAGGACTTCCTTTTGATGTTGTAAATCTTCAAGTTGGCGATATTATCCAAGTTTCTAAAGATTTCTTTGCTGAGAACTATGACCCCGATACAATCACAGGCGCAACTGCTGTTGAGCTTACTGCTGATGGTTTCAAGGCTACAACTTGATAATTAAACTTATAACTGTAAATTTGTATAATACAAAGGAGAATTAATATGCCTATGATGGAAAGTCTTGTCACTTTTGCGGGTGGCAATGAAAAAGCTCTTGATACATACAAGGGAATGAGAGATTACTACTTCCACTACATGAGTGCTGTGGAAAATAAGCAAGGATATGGCGATTTTGATGCGTCTGTATCTCTTGACGAAAAGGAAGAGAAGATGCACAATGCGCTTCTTGCAGAAGTAGAACGTGTTTCAGGATGCCCTAGAGGTGAAATGCCTTTTGAAGCATGGTCAATGTCACCACAAGTTAAGTGGGCTACTTTTGCTGTAGTTGGTGCTATGATTGACGCTGTACTTCCAGATACAATCATTAAGTCTGTTGGTCTTTACACAGAAATGCACACTGTTGGTTTTGGTGAAACTGTAGAATTTGAAGTACAACCTAATTCTATCTTCACAGTTAGCACATCTAGCCAATCACAAAGAAAAGGTTTCAATAAGAAACAATTCGCTATCAACGAAACACTTCAAGCTATCCCTTACCAAATCACAGTTCAAACTGTTCTTTACAAGGTACTTTGCGGTAAGGAAAACCTTGCTAGATTTGTTCGTAAGGCTGTAATTGCTGTTGAAACAAGAATGAGCCTTGAAGCTTACAACGCTCTTGCAGGACTTGTAGCAAACGCATCTTTCCCTGCTGCTCTTAAGGTAACAGGCTATAGTGCTGATGATGCTATCACACTTGCACAAACTGTTGAAGCATACAATGATGGTGCAAAGGTTTCATTTATTGGAACTAAGAAAGCCATTTACCAAATGCTCCCAGATGCTTCTAAGGGTTACAGAATGATTACTGATGCTTCTAACCCTCAAATCAACATTGTTCGTGGTGTATTTGATTGGGATATTATTGAACTTCCTCAAGTAGCAACTGGACTTAACTATGGTCTTGCACTTGATGACAATAAGGTTTATGTAATGTCTACAGGTTCACAAAAGATGATTCAAGGAATTATCGAGGGTACAACTCTTGCTAATTCTAATGACTTCTATGATACTGCTGACCTTACATCAAGCGCAACAATGACAAAGAGATTTAATTTCGCCGCATGCAGTAATGCTTGCATGGGAGTTATAACCGTTTAATAACTTTATAGGGGAGTTAATCGCTCCCCTAGTACATAATAAATAATAGGACAGAGAGTTGCAAATCTTTTCTTAATATGCTACCCTATATTAAGATTACTATTATTTAATATGAGAGGGTAGATAATGGAAAAGCAAAATTATTATTTATATTGTCATACAAATAAAATTAATGGCAAAAAATATATTGGTATAAGCAAACAACTGCCATCATATCGTTGGCAAAATGGCAAAGGTTATAAAAGTTGTCCTAAATTTTCAAAAGCTATTCAGAAATATGGATGGGAAAATTTTGAACATGAAATTCTATTAAAAAATTTAACCAAACAAGAGGCTAGTGATTTAGAACAACAATATATTGAACAATATGATACTATTAATAATGGATATAATGTGTTACAAGGTGGATTAGATAATAGTGTAAATGGAGCAAATTTATTTGACAAACAAACTGTCAACCAATATACCTTGGATAAACAATTGGTTCACACATGGGAATCTGCTATGGAAGTTGAACGTGAATTAGGATTTAATCATAGTGCAATTACTCAAGCTTGCCGTAGAGAAACCGTGGTATCATATAATTATTTGTGGAGATATGCTGATGATTGTAATGATATTGACGATATTGTTATTCAATCAACAAATTGTTTTCATGATGCTCAACGTAATAAAAATAGACAAGTTAATCAATATGACTTACAAGGTAATTTGATAAAAACATGGAATTGTATATTAGATGTAACAAAAGCTTTTAATAAACCAAGTGTACTATTTACAAATTGTTGTAATAGAAAGCCTATGCACAAGAACTCACAATTTTATTATAAAAGTGCTTATGGATATCAATGGCGTTATACAGATGATTGTGACGATATTTCACAAATACATTATCAACACATTGAAGTTGACGAAATAGATGATGATGGCAATATTTTACACCATTTTAATAGTATACAAGAAGCAACATCATTTTATAACGATGATAAATTAAGGATTTATGATACGTGTTATGGTAAACAAAAAAGTACACATGGTCATAAATTTAGATTTAGTAAGAGAGAATAAGGAGAATTATAATGGCTAGACCTAAGAAAGATGCAACAAAGGTCGTTGCACAAATTGATGTAAGTAAAGAAGTGGTTCAAGATGCAACACAAGAACTTCTTAAAAAGTTTGAAGAACTACAAAAACAACTTGCTGAACTTAAGGCTGAAAATGACGCACTTAAAGATATTAAGCAAATAGAAGATGATGATAATACAGAAGAACTTACTTCTGATACAGATATTACAGTAATTTCACAAACTGTTGGAAAGCTCGTACTTTCTACAGAGGGTAATGGAATGGGTACTGTATATCGTTTTGAAGAATTTGGAGAAGTTCAAGATATTCCTTTTGGTGACCTTAAGGATATTGTTAAGCATAAACCTCGTTTTGCAAAAGAGGGAGCTTATTTTATTTGTAATCCACAAGCTGTAAAGAAACTCAGACTTGGTACACAATATAAAAATCTGATTGATGATGAAACATTTACTAATCTATTTGATAAGGACGCTAAGACAATTGTAGCTCTTTATGAATCAGCACCCAAGATGCAACAAGAACAAGTTGTAAGTCTAATTGAAGATAGACTTGCAAAGAAGCTTGAAGTAGATGGTAATGTACTGATTAAGATTGGTAAACTTTGTGGAAAAGATTTTCTAACAACTGAAGAAGAATAATAATAAATTTTATAGAAAGGAGAAGAGGAATTGACAGCTTTTACAGATATTTATGATAGGGCATTGGTAACAATGCAAGATTATACTTTGGATAAATTAGCGGAAACAAATTATGACGCTTTTCTCCTTTTTATGAAGTCTTTATTAAAAAGCGGAATACCATTTTTTAACTGCTGTTTAAATAGTCTTGATTTTGAAGATATTGAAGAAACAGAGATTGATGAAAATGGGAATGAAGTACAAGTGATAAACACTTATTTTGTTGCTGATTTAACCAATAAAGAACAATCTATATTAGCTATGGTGTTGGTTTATGAATGGTTTAAGCGTGATGTAAATGATGCTAGACAATATAGACAAAAACTAAGCACAAGAGATTTTAAAACAGAAAGCTCATATCAATCTTTACAAAAACGTAGCGAATATCTTGATAAAATGAAAGAGCAAATAGTTCAAGAAATTCAAAATTATCAAGTAGACAATATGGACTCTCTATATGAACAATACGGGGGTCTGTAATTATGGGAAAGCTACAATTTTATTCAAGCTATTTAAATAATGTTGCTAAATCTCCTAATAGAGAATGGAGAGAAGAACAACAAGCATTCGTATCAGAAATGTTTGATAATTCAACAATTGTAAGGCATGATGTATATGAAGAAAATTATCCGTTTGATTTTAACTTTGTTAATAATCCCGATTGTTGGGTAAGTACAGTTCTTGATGTAACAACGGGAATGGTGAAAAATTCTGATGATTATAGAAGTTTGTATTTTAAAAATATTGACCATGAAGTAGGAAGAGGTCGATATTTTAAGTGGCTTGATAATTATTGGATTGTATACGAAACAACAACTCATGAATTAGAAACAATTTCAACTTGTAATATAAGACGTTGTAACAATTGGCTTAAATGGTTGAATGATAAAGGTGAAGTAATTACATATCCTTGTGTTATCGAAGGTGATTTAACAAGTGCTAATGCACAAGTAGCTAAAACCATTACACAAGCCAATTCACATATTAATGTTATTGTACAAGGCAATAAAGATACATTATCTATTGTTAAAAACTCACGTTTTATGTTTAATCATAATGTATATAAATTTTATTCAATTAATAATTATATGCAAGTAGATTATGTTGATGATAATGCACCTTTATTATTTATGGATTTCTATCTTGATATGGAAATTGATGAAGATAATGTTGCTGAAAACCTTGCTGATGATTTACGCAATCAATATCATATTGAGTGTAATGTAGAACAATTAACGGGGCAAATTGGCAATGAGGGTGTTATCACTCCTATTGTATATCGCAATAATAAACCAATTGAAAATGTAAGAATAGAGTTTGTTTCTAGTGATGACAATATTATTACTGTTGATAAAGATGGTAATTATTTGATGCGTAATAATGGCGAAGCTGTTATTAGTGTTCAAATATTTGGTAATGAAATTAGCAAAATTGACATACCTATTATTGTTACTGATGTTTCGCAAACCACTTATAGTATTATTGTTAATCCTATTGTATCTAAATTGCGTAAAGGATTATCTGTTACATTATCAGCAAAGATTGTTAATAATCTAAATGAGGAAATTAGTGATATAATTACACTCACTCCTAGTGGTACAGATAATAAAAATAATTACACAATTATTGACAATGGAGATAATACTTGGGTATTAACCAACAATTTACAATCAACAATCCCATTGACTTTAACGTTTAGTAATACAACATATAACGTTGAAACATCAATGGATATTCAATTAAAAGCAATGTTCTAACGGAAAGGAAAGTTTATGGCATTTAATAAATTTACAACACTTCCCTCAGTTCCGTATAAAATTTTATCATATCTAGCTGAAAATAATGAAAGAATTTTTAAGGCGTTATATTATCAAGGGGCTGATGCATTAGACCAACCCGATTTGACATTAGAACAAAAGTTAGATATGATTTATGTTGACGAGGGCAAAGAAATAGATAAACATCTATTCTTAAAACCCTTGATTGGCGAAGAAATGATTGATTCTGTTACTCAATTAAGATTATATAAATATGGAATATCGCCAACAGATGCCATGACTTCTGTAATCACGTATAGATTTGACATTATTACGGGAAGTAAAGTATCTTTAATATATGACAATAATATTCCTATTAGTAGATTAGATTTTATTGAAACAGAATTACTCAACACTTTAAATGGTATTGATTTGTTTGGAACTGGCAAATTTCAATTCAATAGAGATTTGTCTACACAAGATAAACAAATATTGACTCTATCTAACTCAAAGAATTTTTTTGGTAGTATTCTATTAATGAGCGTTAGATGGGTAGATATACAAGGTGATGATTGTGGATGACAAACAATTAGAATATTATGAGCAATATTATTTTGCAAATGAATTACCCGTACCATTTAAAGTAAAAGATAATAATTATATTATATATATAAGACCCGTTACAGTAAGTATGTTTCCTTTTTACCAACATAATGTAGGTATTTTACTTATAGATAAAAACCGAATTAGTGATGCGAAGATTATTTCTATGTCGTATTTACAATATTTGGTTGAAGTGGTATTACAAGATGAAGAATATCAAAGAGCGTTGGTCAAAATATTAAATTTATCATTGGGTGATGATTATACATTTATTGTTGGTCATCATGAAAATGGTAAAGTTTATCTTGGTGTTAAACAAGGTGAACAGATATTATGTAAAATCAACGCTAAAGAATTTGATAAGATAAGTGAAATTATCTTAAATTATAATGATAAAAACTATGATAATAGGTATGTATCGGAAGATATGCGAAAAGCAATGGAAGATTATTATCGCATAAAATTTAAAGATAAATATATGCCTACATTAGAGGAAAAGAAAGCATTTGTGTCATTCAAGAGCGGTTTGACACTTAAGCAGATTAACGAAATGTCTTATAGATATTTTGATATAATGTACAATCAATGTATAGAAAATGATTTATTTTTCTCGCAAAAAATTATTCAAGCGAGTGAAAAATATAAGGTAAATGACGAGATAGTTTACCCTCTGTTTAAAAAGAAAGACAATAAATTTGATTTCTTACAAAACGCCGATGCTTTTGAAAAGAAAGTTTCTGCGGCGGCAAAAGGTTAAAATAAAATTATAAAGGAGAATTAATATATGTCATATTTAGTTGCGGGTGTAGGTACTATTCAACTTTTTGACCCTAGTACAAACGCACTCATTCTTACATCTAAGACATTGACAGAAGAAGGACTTAACTTCTCTTCAACAGCCGAAGAAGCTAGAGGTGGAGCTGGTAATGCGCTTCTTGGTAAGTATTATCATGATTCCACATTTGGTCTTACACTTGTTGACCAACTTTTTGATTTACAATATCTTGCTCTTAACTGTGGTGGTTCTATTCAAGCTACTTCTGATGTTATGATTAATGAGCAAGTTACTATTGCTACAGCTAATACCATTACTGTAGCTCAAACTCCCGTTAAGTTTAATGATGTTGTCCAAGGGTGGGCTAAAAAGGCTACAGAGGACGATACACACTATACACCAATTACATTTACAGGAAAGACAGCTACTCTTACGGGTGCAAAAGTAGGTGATGTTTACTGTGTTAAGTATTTCTACAATAACACTTCTGCTAGAAAGTTTGTTGTAAATACAGCTTATATTCCTGCTACAGTACACGCTGTTGCAACATTCCCACTCTTTAAGTCAGGAACATCTTCTGACCAATTTACATCATCTTCACAAGTTGGTGAAATTCAAGTAGATATTCCTAACTTCCAGTTGAAAAAATTATATGAATATGCTAATATAATTGAAACAATGCGTATCGAGTAATTGGTACGTACTCAAGGTTAATTGCTTTGAAAGCCTAAAGCCTTATTCACTACAACGTAATCTGAAAAGATAGGCGTGAATGTTACGAAAGTAGAAAAAAGTAATAAGGATGATATATGGTTAAATCCTAAGTATCATGTGCAAAATGGCAGTTTAGCAACCAATCTCCTTTAACATGGAGAAGGCTCAACGACTATCCCTTTGCGAGGGAGTTAGCATACAAGCTAATGGTATGCGAAAAATCTTGCCCCTATATAATAGGGTGAACAAATAGTCTAGTCTTACATGAAAGTGTAAGCTGTCTGTCCGTGAGGATAAGGCGGGTTTAACGTTGCGAGTTAAATTGAATGAGATAAACAACTTAAAATTAAAATAACAAAATTATTAAATAATCACAAAAGGATGTGATTTTATTGGGTGGTAAAAGAAAACCAAAATATTCTAAAGAAGATATAGAAAAAAGAATACCACAACATATTAAAATAATTGGTGAATATGTTGACACTAATACTAAAACACTTTTTAAATGTACATTAGATGGTAATGAATGGATGGCATTACCTAAAGATATATGTCAAGGTCATGGTTGTCCACAATGTAAAATAAATAATGCAAGACAAAGATGGATATGGACTAATGAATATTTTTTAGAAAAACTTGCAGAAGTCAGAAATGATGTTAAAGTTTTAGAAGAATATAAAGGTAGTCGAAAAAACATTAAATGTATGTGTAAAAAGTGTGGTAAAATTTGGTTTGTAGCTCCATGTAGATTATTAAAAAATGTAAAATGCTTTTATTGTTCTTATGAAGAGGATAGAAGCGGTGAAAATTCATGTATGTGGAATCCTAATCTTACAGAAGAAGAAAGAGAAGAAAGACGTAAAACTCCATTATATCAACAATTTACACAAGATATAATGAAGAGAGATAATTATACTTGTCAATTGACGGGTGATAGAAACTCTCACCATAATGTTCATCATCTTAACGGATTTGATAAATTTATTGAACAAAGACTAGATGAACATAATGCAATTACACTTTCTGAGGATATACATAAAGAATTTCATCAATTATATGGATATGGAGATAATACCAAAGAACAGTTTTATGAATTTGTAGATATATTATACTTACAAGGTAGAATTACAAAAGAACGTTATAATAATTTTGTTAAAAATTTTAAGTAGTTTATCGCTAACGGAAGGTGCACAAGAACTTTCACTTACATCAGGTGGTATTTCAACTGCATCACTTAATGGTTCTGCTCTTTCAACATTTAGTGGAAATGGTGGATGTTCAGATGGTGGTTACTATGCTATTGTTACAGAAGTTATTTATGGTAAGTCTGTATTTGATAATGTAGTATCACTTGCTGTTGCTGATTCTGATATCGACCTCACTGTAGGCGAAACACAAACTATTAAGGTTTATGCTATTTACTCAGATGGCACAGTTCCATCAATAGTTGATAATGCACTTCTTACATTTACATCAAGTGATGATACAATTGCTCTTGTAGATGCTAGTGGTGTTGTTACAGCACAAGCTACGGGTTCAGCTAACATTGAAATTGTTGCTACTGATTTCCCATCACTTAGTGCATACGCTGTAGCTACTATTGCTTAATAGATTATAAATTTATCCTAGAAAATTATTGCATAGCTTTAATTTTCTAGGATTTTTTTTAAGCTAATCTATTGTACATAAATTGATTATAAGGTGGAAGAAAAATGTGTCAATATGCGTATTATAATGACAGAGAGAAAGTACCACAATTGCATTGCAAAATAAGTCAATTAAGTAATGATATTTGTTTATATTCAAAATTCTGTTATAAACAAAATAAATATATACACAGAGAGGGAGTTGAAAACTGTTATATGGCTATAGAACATGAAAAGACGAATATTCCTAATGGTGCATATTATGTCAGATTTGTCCGAAAAGGTTATGCCTATGTAGAAATAGGCGATAGAGTAGTTAAAATTAAAGACACTATAGGTGTTGAACATTATGCTTACGTTAAACAAAATGTTAATGGAGAGTATGAATTATCATTAACACCTTTTGTTACAGTAGAAGCTGAAACTACATCAAAGAAAAAATCTAACAGAAAGAAAAAGTAATTATGTCTAAGAGAGAAATATATCAAGGACAGATATATATATGTAATTTGGGAAACGATAATATGGGTTCTGAACAAAGCGGAGAAAGACCTTGTTTAGTAATTCAAAACAACATATTGAATGCAACGAGTGAAGTAATAATTGTAGTACCTATCACTTCTAAACGTAAAAAGTCATTGCCTACACATTATATTTTGACAAATGATAAATATGATTTTTTATTTGGCGAAAACACTGTTCTATGTGAATGTGTAAGAAGTTTAAGTAAAAAACGACTTGGTAAATTTGTAGGGCAAATAGAACAAGATGACTTAGAGGAAGTGTTAAAAACACAAGAATATGCCTATAAAAATGCAAATAAAATAACAAAAGAAAGGAGAGTCAACGAATGGTTTTAAATTCGTTAACAAGATAGGTATGGATAATGTATTACAAATTATGCTTGCGGTTATTGGTTCAAATGCGGTTTTTGCATTTATAACTTTTTTAATTAAACGCAAGGATGATAAGGATGACCGCTTTAAAGAATTAGAAGATAAGATTGAAAATGGACTTGAAGAGAGAGAAGAAGTTAGTAAAGAGAGATATGAAGAACACCAAGAAGCTATTAGAGAATTAAGAGAAGTAGTTATTAAATTATCAGAAGATGCAGAAGAGAGAAAGCACCTTGCACAATGTATGGCGAATAGTTTAATGGCATTGTCACATGATAAGTTAGTATATCTTGGAAAAGCATATCAACGTAGAGGTGCTATCACATTAGCTGAATTAAATAATTTAAAATTAATTTATACTCCATATCATGACGGATTAGGTGGTAATTCAGATGGTGAGGGATATTTTGAATACTGCAAACATTTACCAATAGTCACAGAAGAAGAAGCGATTGAAATGGATAATAAAAATCGCCAAGAACAGTTTAGACAATTAAATATTTAAATTTAACGTTTAAAGGCGATTCTAGACACTTTTATTATTAAAGTGATAAATGTATAATGTAACTAATAAAAATTGAAATTAGACCCTAAATTTTGCGATTTGAGGGTATATAGGAGAATATTTATGGCAATTACTATAGATAAAGTTGGTGGAAGTTCTGAAAGTAAACACGCTGAAATAATTGGTCTTTCTACAGATACCAAGCCAACAGACGTACATATCAATGATGTCTTTGTTGAATTTGATACAGGTAATGCATATTTTTGGGATGGTTTAACTTGGCAAATCATTGGTGGTTAACAAAATAACGTAGAAAGGAAAACGATATATGGATATCTTATCATGGCTTCTCGCCCGTAAATACACGGATAATTCCATTTTAGGTATAGCAGGGGCTTTGGCTGGTAAAAACTGTACAATCGAGTCTGCTAATAAAGTTGGCTCTGATACAACTATTGTATTTAAATGGACAGCCGATAATGGAACTGTAAGACGCACAAGTATTGTTGTTACAGATGGTGATACTCCCGCTATTTCAGTTATACCAATAGCAATGGGTCACAGAATAACATTTACAACTTCTAACCCCGCTCAAAGTGTTACGTTTGATATTAACAATGGTAATGATGGCGCACAAGGTATTTCAGTAGTAGGCGCAGATGTTGATAATAATAACTACTTGAAACTAACACTTTCAAATGGAAATGTTATTAATGCGGGTCAAATTAAAGCGGTAACAAATGTAGACCCAACTCTTTCTCCTACAAGTTCAAATCCTGTAGAAAACAAGGTTATTACAGCCGCTTTAGATACAAAAGTAGACAAAGAAACGGGCAAAGGATTGTTTTCTGATACAGAAAAGAATAAACTTGCTCATATTGAAGATAACGCACAAGTAAACGTGCTTGAAAAATTGATTATCAATGGTCAAGAAGCGACTATTACAGATAAATCAATTGCACTTACAATTATTACTTCTGCGGTAAGCAATCTTCAAAACTATTATTTAAAAAGTGAAACATATACAAAACAAGAAGTTGAAGATTTAATTGGTTCAACTGTAGGTGTTACAATTGAAATTGTAGAACAATTACCTACAGAGGGTCAATCAAATGTTATCTACTTCTTACCAACCGAATCAGAGGGTGTATATAGTCAATATATTTATACTACTGATGGTTGGATTTTGATTGGTTCAACAACTGTTGACCTTTCTAACTATTATACAAAAGCTCAAGTAGATGCATTGCTTAATGGTAAACAAAATGTATTAACAATTGATGCATTTCCTACAGCGTTAAGTAATAATCCCGTAGCAAGTGGTGGTGTATATTCTGCTATTGCATCAATGCAACCTCAATTCCAATTTGCTAATATGCCCGTTCCTAGCGCAACTAATTTAGGATTTGTATATCAATATATTGGAACTGCGGGAACTTATGAACCAAATATGTTCTATCGTTGTGTATACAAAGAAGATATTGGTGAATATCAATGGGTTGAAGTAATATTCCACGCTACTGTAACTGTTGATAGTGAGTTAAGCTCTACATCAACAAATCCCGTTCAAAATAAAGTTATTAAAGAAGCACTTGATAAGAAGCAAAATGTAATGCAATATTCAATACTACCAAGCGCACAAGATAATTTAGGTGCGATTGTTCAGTATATGGGTGCTACAACATCTGATTATACAAATGGATTTTTCTATAAATCTATTTATGATACAGAGAGTGCGTCTTATATTTGGGTATTAGTTGAATTTGCGGCTAATATAACTGTTGATAGTGCGTTAAGTACAACAAGTGAAAACCCCGTACAAAATCAAGCTATTACAAATAAAATTGGTGAAATTGAAGATTTAATTCCTAGTGAAGCTAGTTCTACTAACCAACTTGTAGATAGAGATAGTTTAGGTACTGCAAGTCAAAAGAATTTTACACCTTATGTATCTCCTAATGATGGTGGTGTACCTATTTCATCTAGTGTTTATAGTGCTATTACAAGTGCTGTATATGGTATTTATAATCCAACGGGAAGTAAGACTTGTGCTGAATTAACATCTGATTTACTTATTCAAGCAAATGTTGGTAATGTATATAAGATTACTGATGATGGTGTAACCACTAGTTTATTCGTTGGTGGTGCGGGTCAACCTATTGTTGCGGGGGATGATGCCATCGTTGTTTATGGTGGTACTCCTAATACTTTCCTTTATGACCTTAGAAAAGGTGATATGGATTTAACGGGTTTCCAAAGGGAAGAATTGGCACAACCTATTCAAGTTGCTGATAGTGAAGAAACTACTGTTGAGGGTGCTTTAGGTGCGTTAAGTGATAATAAGGCAAGTAAAGTAAGTAATGCAACCGCAGGAGATATTGCTACACTTGATGCCAATGGAAACTTGGTTGATAGTGGGAAAACTATATCCGATGTTGTTCCTCTTATCAGAATTGACACAACAAGTGATTCAGCAACACATGGATACTATAAAATCTTTGATGGTTCAACTGTAACTGCTTCAACAAGAGAAGTATATATCACGGGTACATTGCATAATGATTCCTCTACGCCAATAGAAAGTTCACATACTCAAGTAGATTTAAGTGTCAGAATGAACAAAGACGGGGCATCGTTTAACGGCTTTGTTAGCAACCTTCCAAATGGCTTTGACATTGTAGCAGTTGGAAATGGCACAAACGCTTATGGTATCTATATCAAGGCGCAAGGTGCATGGCTTAAAGCAAGACTGAAACTTACTGCTAACATTGTTGGAAGTTCGTCTGAGATTATCACGAATCCTACTTGTGTGGCTAGCATTTCAGAATCCGTACAAACAAACTATTCTGATTCTTGGCATAAGGTTGTTACAAACGAGATTGTTCCTAGTGATGCTAGTGCTAGTAATAAGTTGGTGTCGGTAAATGGTAAAATCAGAGGATTAAACACTGGTAATTGGATAAGCACAAGTTTTGATGATGCAGTACCATCTGATAATAGCAGTATGCAAATTTTTACAGTGTTGAACAGCGCAACAAGGACACCTGCAACAGGACCAAACTATCTAGTTATTACGCAGGCATTTGATACGAATAATATACAGCAAGAAGCCATTCAAAATGTAACAAATAACAGATACATTCGCTATTATGATGGTTCTTCATGGTCATCTTGGGAGAAACTTGTTACAGAGAGTGATTTGAAGAATACTTATCCACTTACAAGAGTAGATGACCATACTTGCACTTTTGACTTATCGGTACTTCCTAGTACAGAAAATGGCTTATGCTTAATAACTTTAGTAGGTGGTTATAATCTTCAATCTTCCGTTGTATGCTCTATCGGATATTATAACAACGAATGGAGAGTTGATGGCTTAACTACACTTGTAAATGCATCAAATGTAGGAACAGTAACAGCTTCTGTATCAGGTTCAACTCTTACTGTCTCTAATACAGGAATAAATTATAACGGAAGATTAAGCATAAGAGTTGGACAACTATTTAATGTATAACCCCACACCAAATCCAATCTCCCTACTCTTTAGAGGGTGGGGAGAAGAACATAAAATAAAATTAAGGAGAGAAAAAATGTTACCAAACAAAGTATATGATATTCTTAAGTGGTCATGCTTGATAGCATTTCCCGCATTAGCAATACTTGTACAAAGTGTATGTAAAATTTGGAATCTTCCATTTGGTACAGAAATTGCAACTACTATTACAGCAATTGCAACTTTCATAGGTGCGCTTTTAATGATTTCTAATGCAAATTATCAAAAAGCACTTGACGAAACAACAGAAGAGTGATAATATGATATTAACTGAGTGACAGTATAAACACAGTTTCATATTTGACAAGTCGTAACCTAAAGCCTTATTCGTTAAGGATATAAATTGGTCAAATATAGCTCCGCAAAGGTCGTTGCGGTATACAAATGAGTAGGACAGCTTTAAAGTCAAGGTGCGCAAACTATAAATTATGTGGGGTGAGATTCCCCACAGTACATAAGAAAGGATAAATAATATGAAATTTCCTAAACTAAAGAAAATTTATGTAAGAGGTATTGGTGTTGTAGAAGTACGCCCATATCTCACAACAAATGAGATTGACGCAATTATTAATACAATTCAAGCTCAAACAACTGATTATGCAATGCGTGTTATGATGATGTATTCAATGGTTATGCCACTCTGTACAAACCTCAGAGATTTTACAGAAGAAGAAGTTGACATTGAAGTTGTTGAGGGATATTATTTAAACGGCATATTTGACCGAATTACAAAGCATATTAAAGGTTTTGATATTTTGGTTGATGGAGTAAAGAATCTCTCTATTTCAGACATATATGCACGTTTTGAGGGTGTTATTTCAGAGTTTACAGAACAATTCAAGAATATCAATCTTGATGAAAGCATGAAGAAATTTGAAACAGAATTATCTAAGTTAAAAGACGTAAAAGAAGAACAATCACTTTTGTTAACCAAATAAAACAACAATAGAAAGGAAAAGTCTTATGGCAAATAAAGCCTACGTTTATAGAATATATCCAAATAAAACACAAGCCGAATTATGTCAAAAGACTTTTGGCTGTTGTAGATTTGTATATAATCAAATACTTAATGTACAACAAGAACGTTATAAAAATGGAGAAAAACATTTATCTAAATTATCTGCAAATAATTATTGTACACAATACTTAAAGAAAGAATATCCATTCTTAATAGAAGTAGATAAGTTTGCGTTAAGTAATTCAATTTTTCATTTAGCAGAGGGATTTGATAGATTTTTTAAAAAACAAGGTGGTTATCCAAAATATAAAGATAAACATAAATCTAAAAAAAGTTATACAACTAATTTTACTAATAATAATATTGAGATTGGTGATAATTATATAAAATTACCAAAATTAGGTAAAATTAAAGCTAAAATATCAAGAAAACCTAATACAAATTTAAAACTTAAATCGGCTACTATTACTCAAAATAGAGATAATACATATCAAGTTTCTATATTATTTGAATATGAAATAAAAGAATTGTATATGCCTATAACAACAACAAATACATTAGGTTTAGATTATAAATCAAATGGTTTATATGTAGATAGTGATGGTAATAATTGTAATATGCCACATTATTATAGATTATCACAAAATAAATTAAAAAAGGCACAACGCAAATTAAAACATAAAACCATTGGTAGTAATAATTATTACAAACAACAAAAGAAAATAGCCAAAATTCATAGACACATAGCTAATCAAAGAAAAGATTATCTACATAAGAAGTCTACTGAGATAGCCAATCAGTACGCTTGTGTATGCGTAGAAAATCTAAATATGAAGTCTATGGCAAATAAAGGCTTTGGAAATGGTAAAGCTACTTTAGATAACGGCTACGGAATGTTCGTAAACTTTTTGGAATACAAACTTAAAAATCGAGGTGGTTATCTGATAAAGGTAGATAAATGGTTTCCAAGTTCTCAATTCTGTCATTGGTGTGGATATAGGAACGAAAATCTCAAAGACCTTAGAATCCGTACATGGGATTGTCCTCATTGTGGTCATAAGGATATAGATAGAGATTGGAACGCCGCTATCAATATTAAATTTGAGGGGTTAAGAATTTTAGAATCAGCGTAACTATAAATAATAGGATAGGAACTATCCGAATTAACGCTTGTGGACATTGTGTAAGACGAGCCGACAAGATACCTTGTTAGGAACGCAGTAGTGGTTGAAACAAGAAGTTCCTAATTAAAATTAGGAATAGTTCAAACGGAACTTGGCAAACTTAAAGAAGTCGAAAAACAGAAAGAAGAGATTCTAAATGGCTAAGAAGAAATATTTCACTAGTTTTGATGAAATGATTGTTGGTTTAAATGCCGACTTAGCTAATGCATTTGATTTAGTATGTGACAAACTCGTAGATGAAATTCAAGATATGATAGATTATTGGGTATATCAAGCAAAACCCGAAAATACATATATGAGAACATATGAGTTATCAGATAATATTGTTAGATGTAAAAAGAACGGCTTAAATGCTGAATTTTATTTAGACGATAAACCTATTGCAACTATTGACAACCCTTATCACCATGTATTAGAAGAGGGTGGTACAATGGAAGAAATGGTTGATGTAGCTTCATTTGGTAGAATGGAAGATATTAAAGCATTTGTAGCCAAACGTTTTCCTCAATTATACAGAGAAGCTATAAATGGAAAATTGAACTAAAAATAAGATTTATTATAAGGGCATATCTTAATAGATATGTCCTTTTCTTTACACTTAAATTAAAAAGGAGAATAACAACATGGGTAAATATATTCTCTCATGTGATTGTGCTACACATATATTTGGATGGGCGATAATTAATAAGGATGATTTTACTCTTGTTGATTATGGAGAAATTAAATGTGATTATGATGATGTAATGGTACGCACAAATTACATGGTAGATGAACTACAAAAAATTATTAAGAACTATCGTGATGAAATTGATAGTGCGGTTGTAGAAGATGTACCTAGAGTTAAATTAAAGATTGATACAACTGTTGTATTATCTAAATTAAATGGTGCGGTATTATATCTTTTACATAAATATAATATACCTACGAAGTTAATTTACCCGTCTACATGGCATAGTAAGTTGGATATAAAGACTTCTAAAGGTGATGTTAAGAAACAAAGTATCGAATGGGTAAATAAACATTATGATACTGATTTTAAATACTACTCAAAATCTTCTAAGAAAAATCAAGACAATATTACAGACCCTATTGCTATGGCGTGTGTAGTATTGGGAAATTATGATAGAATGTTGAAATTTGGGAGAAAGGAGAGTAGAATTTAATTATGGCACAAGCGGGTATTAATTCAAACGGATATGTATTAAATATTGGTACAACCATTGACAAAGGACAAATTAAACAAGCAAAAGCTGAATTAGATAAATTTAAGGCTGATGCTGAAAAAAATGGTAAAATTAATTTAACCATTACTTATGATAAAGCCAAAGGCGTTAAAACTCAAATTGAGCAATTAAAAACTGCAACGGGTGAATATGCAACTGTTGTTAGTAAACTAAATTCTCAAGGACAAGTTCTTGAACAAGTTATCACAAGAGTAGGACGTAGTTCTAATAATGCTACAAGTGGAATTAATAGTTTAAATCAAGCTCAACAAAATTTAAACAATTCAACAAAGCGTAGTATTAGTGTGTTTCAAGATTTTACTAATACTTTCTTAAAGATGGCAAAATTCAATACCATTAATATGATATATGATGGTCTTATTGATAAAATGTCAGAAGCTATTCAAATTACTAATGATTTTGATAAAGCTATGACAGAATTTAAGAAAGTTACTGATACAACTAATTTAAGTTTAACAGAATATACTGAAACTTTAGCTAAATTAGGTAGTGCTGTTGGCTTGGGTGCAACTTCCATGTTAGAAGCTAGTACAGAATTTTCTAAGAGTGGATTTAACCCCGAAGATAGCGCAAATTTAGCACAAGTAGCGATGTTATATACTAATATCGCAGATGAAGAACTTTCGGCGGGAGAAGCAGCTAGTTATATTATCTCTCAGATGAAAGCATTTAATATTGAAGCCGAAGATGCTATCAGTATTATTGATAAAACTAATGAGGTTAAATTGTTTGTGACCTCTTTAAACAGGGTGAATTGCGGGGAAAAGCCTATGATGTTTGTAAGCTACAACGTAATCTGAAAATGATAAGCGTGAATGCGGCATACCTTTAAGGTTCTAAAGACCATAAAAATTACAAACTAAGGAAAAACCGATGGTGTGAGTCCATCTTACGCAACTATTCCTTTACTGAAATGTAGGGGAAAGCTCAACGACTAACCGAACACACAAATGTATTGACATTTGAAATGATAACTTGTATAATAATATACAAGAATAAGTAGCATAAGCTAACGAAGTAAGTAGGTGTAGGAGAAATCCGAAGTGTCCTGTTACTTATTATAATTAATAAGGAGAAGATATAGTCTTTATGATTACAAAGAATAATAAAAAATTTTGTGTATATGAACATTTATTTCCAAATGGTAAAAGATATATAGGTATTACATGTAAAAATCCTAAAGCACGTTGGGAAAATGGAAGTGGATATGACAAAGAACATCAGCCTATTATGTATAATGCTATACAAAAATATGGATGGAATAATATTGAACATAATATCTTATTTACTGATTTAACCGAAGAAGAAGCAAAAGAAAAAGAAAAAGAATTAATAAAACAATACCATACGTTTATTCATGATGAAACACCTATGGGATATAATATGACATTAGGTGGAGAAGGTACTTTAGGGCATAAAGGTAGCGACAAACTAACTCAAGTCAATCGTCAAAGATTACTTGGTAAAAAAGGTAAAGATTGTGTTAATTCAAGACCTGTAATCTGTGATAATGTTGAATATGAAAGTTTAACTCAATTTTGTGAAATCAATCATCTTAATAGAGGTGCGGTAGGAGAATGGATTAACGGGCATGATACAATGCCTATGGAGTGGTATAATAAACAACTTCACTATAAAGATGATGATTTTTCTATAATTAAACCTAGAGAGAATGAAAAGCGTTGGAAAATTTTTATAGATGATAAATGTTTTAATTCTCAAAGAGATTTTGCTAATTATATTCAAGAAGATTATCCTACAGTATGTTTATGGTTGAATCAACAAAATCCTATGCCTATGGATTTATTAAATCATGGATTAAAAGTATTTGTAAATGATGAAGAAATTATATTTACCAAAGTTAGAGAACGTGTGATGGGATGGGAATATAAAGGTCAAACTTTCAAAAATTTAAGAGAGTTATCAGAATATCTTAATATTAAAAAAGGAACATTGTGGAGTTATTTAAAAAATCCACATTGGAAATCATCACAAAAATATTTACCATTAAAGGATATACACAAAATAGAATTTTAAAATTATAGTCAAACAATTTCGCAGTATCTTCAACAAATATTGCAACAGCTTTAACAAAACAATCAGCGTCACTCGCCGCATATGGTAATGATATAAATCAAGTAATAGCATTAACAACTGCGGGAACAGAAATACTAACCAACAATGCATCTAAAGTATCAAGAGGTATTAAAACTGTTGGTGCTAACATTGTTAAGATGGCTCAAAGTGCTAAAAGTTTTGATATTCAAGTACAAGGTGCAACAAAAACTATTCAGCTTTGGAATGACGAGGGTACTGATATTTTAAGTACATATGATGTACTTGAACAAATTGCTCAATATTGGAATGATATGACGGATGCTGAAAAATCAGCATTAGCAATATCTCAGGCGGGGAAGAACCAATTAGATGTTTATACTGCGGTACTTTCCAACTTCAATACAGCTATTGAAGCAAGACAAACGGCTATTGAATCTGAAAATTCAGCATGGCGTGAAAATGAAGCATACCTTGAATCTGTAGAAGCTAAAACTAATTTGTTAAAAGCTCAGTATGAGGAATTAGTTTTATCTTTACCAATTGAAGAGTTGGAAAAAGCATTGTTAAATGCGGGTACAGCTTTATTAAAGTTTGCTAATAGTGATATGGGTAGCGCAATTATTAAAGCTACTTTATTAGCGGGAGCTTTTGGAGCAATTATGGTTGCTTTACAAGCTTTATTGCCTGTTATTATAGCAACAACAAGTGCTATGCTTGCAAACCCTATTTTTTGGGGAGCGGCGGCGGTTGCTGGAATTGTATTGCTCGTATCATGGTTACAAACTCTTAATGAATCTTTTGAGGAAGTTGCAGAATCATTTGATGAAGTAAATCAAGCGGTACAAGACCAAACCAAAATTTTAGAATCCGCAACTAAAGAAATTCAAAATATTGAAGATAGATTAAAAGAAATTGCTGATTTAAAATTAAGTATTACGGATAAAGATGAATTAAAAACTCTTGAACAAGAAGAAAAAGCTTTAAAAAGAGAAGAAGCTATTGCACGTAGTCAATTGGCTATTGAACAAGCAAAACTTCAAACTCTTAAAGACGAAGCAAAGGCAAGAGCAGAACAATTATTAAATCCATCAAATCCAAAATATACTACTACATCATATAATGCTTATAATGTAAACGCCCAAAATTCTCCATACGAAGAGGGTTCAAAAGAAGTTAAAAATGGTGGAGTTGAAACAGCTTTAACTCAACAAATTTCCAATATTAAAGGTTTAGAAGAACGTATTGATAGTTTAAGAGTTAAATTAAAAGCTTTACAAGATGTTGAAAATTCTGATGAACAAGCAAAAGCTGAACTTAGCAATGAAATTCAAGAATTAAATGAATTGCTTGTAGAAGAAGAAAAATCAGCACAAGCTAATGCAGAGGTTCTTTTAGATGCTGTCCAAGCTGAATATGACTTAACAGACGCACAACAAGAAGCTTTAGATGCGTATACTGATTACTATAATACTCAAGAGGAAGTTCACGACCAAAATAAAGTTACTGAACAAGATATTAATGATTTAGTGGCACGTTGGTCAGAAGCGGAAGATGCCGTTGAACAGTATAATGACGCTTTAGAGAGTGTAATTTCTCCGTTATCAGAAGCCGAAGATGCATTTGGTACTCTTGAAAATGCAGTTAAAGAGTTTAATACAAGTGGTGGATTTACAGCAAAAACAATTCAAGAATTGTCAGCTTTATCAGAGGATTGGACTCAATTATTAACAGTACAAAATGGCAAACTTGTTATTAATCAAGAAAATCTAAAGAAGTTAGAAGAAACCACTAAACAAGAAGCTATAGCGAATCTTCAAGCTCAAGCTGCCCAAGACATGATGAATATTGCCACTGGTAATTTTAGTGCAATATCTCCATTAGCTCAACAAGCTTTAACAGATTTGGCTGATAAAACCAAAGAAGAAGCAGAACAAGCTACTAATGCGGCGGGGAAAGAATTATTACTTGCATCAGCAATAGAAGCACGTAAAGCGGCAGAAGCGGGTACATCATATGAAGATTACACCGCTCGTCTAAAGATGATAGAAGCTGTTAAAAATGGCTATGGTGACATTATTGATTCTATGTCTAAGTGGACATTGGCAACAGACGCTTCAACATCATCTGCGGGTTCACACAAAGACGCATGGGTTCAAGCCTTTGAAGAAGAAAAAGATGCACTTAAAAATCTTCTTGAAACTGACCAAATCACAGAATATGAGTATTATCAACGCCTAGCCGAACTCAATGAAAAATACTTTGGTAAAATTTCGGGTAATCACGAAAAATATATTAAAGAATATCGTGAAAACGAAGAAGAAATTTACAAAGGTATGAAAGAGGTATATGATAAAGTTAGAGATTACCTCAAAGAAGCCGTTGAGCAAGGTTATGAAAAAGCTATTAATGCTCTCAAAAAGGAAGAGAAACGTGTTCTTGCTGAAATAAAGAAACAGATTGAAGCTATCAAGAAAGAAAAAGAAGAAGTCATTAAAGGTATTGAGAAGCAAATTAAAGCTCTTAAGAAAGAAAAAGAAGCCGTTGAAAAATACTATAATGACCAAATTGATGCTATCAAACGTGAAAACGAAGTTTTACAAGAACAAAACGAACTTCTTGAAAAACAACAAGAGTTACAAAAAGCCAAACAACAAAAAGTAATGGTAATGCAAAATGGCAGATTCCAATTAACTGAAAATGAATCAGCCGTTTCGCAAGCTGAACAAAATCTTTCTAATTATGAGGACCAGTTGTCATATGAACAACAAATCCAACAACTTGAAGATTTGCGTGACGCGCAAGTTGAAACAATTGAAGAACGTATTGAGGCTCTTGAAGAATATAAAGAGTATATGGAAGAATACTATGACGAGCAAATTGAAGCTATGGAAGAGTATTACGACCAAGTACAAGAACAATATGAACTTCAAATAGAAGCACTTCAAGAAGAACTTGATACCTTTAAAGAGGGTTATCAAAAAGAGGAAGATTTAGAGAACGCACGTTTAGCTGCTCAAGTGCTTGGTATGAATGAAAGAAAAGATTTATATTCACAAGAACTTGAGAATTTAAAGAACTATATTAATGAAGTCAATAAAATGCTTCAAAGTTTAGGTGAAGCGGGAGTTGAGGTTGATTTTTCATATAGTCCTATTACGGGTTATCATCAAGGTATTGCAGAAGTAGCGGGAGTTGATATGGCTCTTGAAACTAGAGCAAGTGGTGATGCTAGTTTTGGTAAAGATAGTGTAGCTCTTGTTGGTGAATCACCTAATGCAGAACTATTATTAGGCTCTAATGTTAATACAATAGGTGGTGGTAAACTTATGCACTTGCAAAAAGGTACGGGTGTTGTCAATGCTGAATCAACACAAACTCTTGCGGGATTGCTTAATGGTTTAGCAACGCCTCAAACCAATGTAGCTAATAATCGTTCTACACAACAAAACTTTTCATTTGGTACAATCTCTTTACCTAATGTAACAGATGCAGATAGTTTTGTCAATACTTTAAGTCACAAATTTAATAACTATGCTATTCAGTATGGTAATACAAGAAAATAAATTTAATGGGGTGATGGCAACATTGCCCCATTTTACATAAGGTGAAAAAATGGATAATGTACAAATAAATAAAAATAATGCAGATGGTATGAGTGCTATCTATAAGGGAATATCTTATGCCATTGATAAGGCTATTAAAGATGCACCTTATGATAGGACATATATAGGATTAGTAACAGATGCCGATTATGAAACAAATACTTATACTGTGAGAATTGATGAATATGAATATACTGACATTATGAGTATGATAAAATCAGAAGTAGGTCACACTGTTGTTGTTATGTGTCCTCAAAATCAATTAAGCCAAATGTTTATTTATGGCGAGATTGATACAACGGATTATTTAGAAGAAGATGATGATGAACAAGAACCTTAAACTTAAAATTTAAAGAAAGGATGGTGTGTAATATATGGCTTTAGTCACACCAATTGGAATAGCCGTACCCGCCTTTGATGCAACACACGACCAAGTATTTAGTTTTACAGTACAAGGTGGTGACCAAGTAGTAGGTAATATATTCACTGTTATAGATAATGCTACAAGCGAAGTGGTTTATCAAAAGACAGTAGAATCATATGTTTACAACCAAACATTACCCGCTTATACGTTGCCAAATCACGGATATTATGCTTTTTATTTCCAAACAATTAATATAAATGGTGATATTAGTGCTAAGAGTGGTAATGTTACTTTTAGAACTTTTACAACACCAACCTTGGCTTTTACTAATATACCAACAACTGATGTTATTGAATCGGGTAGCTATTCTTTTGTTTGTGAATATAACCAAATAGAGGGTGAATTATTAAGTACATTATATTTTTATTTATATGATGCTACTCAAACACAAATTAAAGTAAGTAATGTATACACATCAGCATCAAGCCCACCTATTCAATTTACACATCAATTTAGCGGTCTTGTTGATGATGAAAGATATTATGTAAGAGCCGTTGCAACAACAGTATATAATACAGTGGTTGATACGGGGTTAGTACAGATTGACATTAATTATTCATATGAGGGAGCTTATTTTGCTGTAACGGCAATTAATAATCCTACGGGTGGTTATGTCACTGTAGCTAATAACATCACTGAAATAGATGGTCAAGTTTATGATAAAGATGAAATTCCAATTGACCCTACATTTATAGATAATAACGCTTTGTTATTGGATAATGGCGAACATTTAATATGGGCTGATGGTTTCTCATTTGCTAATAACAGATTTTCCAAACAAAGATGGTGGACACCTATATGGTGGGGTAATCAAGTTAAAATGTCCAATTACTCTATACTAGAGGGGCATGAGGGTGATGGAAGAAGTTATATTGAAATAGAATATAAACGTGGTCTTATCAGAGGCGAAACTTTAGCGCAAGATTATCTTGTAGCTAGAGGGTATGTAGATGGCGTACAATATTTTACTAAAGTATCTAATTTCGTTGCACCTCTTAACAACTTGTCACAAGTTACATCATCTTTATGGGTAAGCGGAGCATCTATTGATTTAACACTTGCTAGAATAGGTGGTGGACGTACACTTATATGGAATGGTATGTCTGATATTCAATATGGTGTATTCACGGGTCTTACTTGGCAAGGTGAAGGTGGTGGAGTTGACCCATCAACCATTACAAATGAGCTTGACTTTGACACGGGATATAGTAATGTAGAATACGCTAGAATTACCGATATGTTTTGGGAAGATGAACAACAAGCTCCTTATGTAACAGAACAAGATGATTTACATTCTCCACCTAGTGTAAGATATATTACAAATGTCAGACTTGATAATGCTATTGTAAGAGATTGGTATGTCACTCATGATGTATCTCAACCATCTTATCTTGATACATTGCCCGATTGGGATAATTATACTATTATGAGAGCTACTTTTGATGGTAATCTCAGAGCGGGTAACGTAGATTGGCTATTAACATCTGTTAATAGGATTAAGATTAAACGTAGAAAAGTTGGTGTAGGTGAACAATGGATTACATTGTTTATTCAACCTATTGAAACCGAATATGATTTATCATTCTATTATAGAGATTATTATTGTCCTAGCGGCTATCAATTTGAGTATGCAATGGTTCCGTGTGTAAATGATGATGAACAAACATATTTCACTACAATTGTTAAGACTTACTTTGACGGAATATTTATTTCTGATAAAGATAAAACAATGAAATTGTATAGTAATTATTTAATTGGCGCAAGTGCAGATAATATTTTAATAGGACAATTACAACCATATAGTCAAGTATATCCTACTATTATTAAGAATCCTAATGTATTATATCGCACTATTACAGTACAAGGTGATGTGTTAGGGCTTAATGATGAAACTTGTCAGACATTTGAATTAACACAAGAAACTAGACCTATGATTGTTGACCAAAAGCGTGAATGGGATAAATTCTTATGTAATGGTAAAGCAAAAGTAATCAAAGATTGGAATGGTAATATTCTAGTTGGTAAAGTTACAACTGCCCCATCATATGTATATGACCAAACAAGCGGTAATAGTAAACCTACTATGACATTTGGCGCAACAGAAGTAGGCGAATATGATAATCAATGGTATATGTACAATCATGGACTTATTGATGTAGAATCAACATAATATAGATTGGAGTGAAGTAGTAATGGCAGACGTTAATATTACTGAACAACAATATTCAATAGTAAAACAACCCTATAGAGAATTATTCTGTAGGGTAAATCTATTGAATTATCAATTTCAAGTTGTAGACGAGATAAGCGGTGTTGTCATTAGCGATTCATGGACAATCTCGGCTACGTCAGATATAAGAAGAACGGGAACATTAGTTATTACACCCGATGATGATGAAGCTTATAGGATTCAAGCGGGTAGTAAAATATTCCTAGATAAATATGTACAAGTTTTTATTGGTATTAAAGATGAAGTAACAGAAGAAGTTATATGGAATAACATGGGGATTTATCTTATAAACAATCCCACACATACATTTGACTCCACTAATAATACCATTACATTACAATTAGTTGACCTTATGGCTAAGTTGACGGGATTAAGAAATGGTGCTTTAACGGGCTACGAATATCAGCTTAAAGAGGGTCAAGATGTAAGAGAAATCATACAAGCTGTGTTAGCAGAAGTAGGTTTTGATAATTATAGTATTGAAATAGATGAAAATGATTATCAAACAATTCAATTTGATATGTCGGTAGATGGTACAAATACTCTATATGATATATTAAAAACAATTAATGATAATCAATATATTAATTATCAAATGTATTTTGATGTAAACGGAGTTTTTCATTTCAAACATATTCCTATGGGTAAAGATGATATGGTTATGGTTGATGATGATATATGGAAATATGCTTATATTTCACATGAAGTAACAACAGATTATGAAAGTTTGAAAAATGATATTGTTGTACTAGGTAAAACTCATACGGCAACTAAATATTCAAACGATTGCGCACTTGTTGACCATACATTTACAATGTCAAGCGCAAGTGTAAAAAGAGAAAAAGACCATATCAAATTAGCATTTACTACACCCGAAGATATGACACCTACTACAGATGGTGAACAATATTATGTTAATCTTAATGGATATGGTGCATATCCTTTACAAACTACATTAGGGTCTTTGCATTTTAGTTTATTACCCAATGAATATTATGTAATTAAATTACAGAGATTTGGACGTGAAAGCGCAAGTTTAATTGGCGAACAAGGTACAACAATATATACACTCAAAAAGGCTTTGCCATTAGATGATATGGGAATAACCGCAACAGATTTGGTTGGATATTATATTTCAGCCACAGCTAAATCATTAAATGAAGCAATCACTGAGGGTGTTACGATTGTATCTTATGATGAAGAAAATCTTGAACTTGAACTTAGTGCAACATTAAATGCAGAAAAAGATTGGAATGGAAGATTGTGTTATATTTATAACCCCGACACATCTAAAACCTATTGGCAATTTATGGGAGAAAATCAACCTAGAGCGGAAGTTAAAGAAGAAAATCCCGATAGTCCATTTTATGTAAATGGGTCTGTAGGAGATATTCGTATTGTGCTTAGTGGTGGAGATTATGATAATATATCTACTTCTGAATTGGCTAGAGAAAGAGCGCAATGGGAGTTGTATACACGCTGTCGTTTAAATGACAACGTAAGTTTAACAACACTTCCTATTTATTGGTTAGATGTAAATTGGTTAATAGATATTACATTACCTACTGAAAAAACAGTAAAGCGATTTATCACAAAAGAAATTACCATTTCAAGCGGAGTGACCGCAACTTGTTCGATAACTCTTATGAGTTATTATGATTTTTATGAAGATGGTGGCTACGCTAATAATGGTTAAAGAAAGGACGAATATATGTATATAAGAATAGTTGGTGATACAACCAAATATCAAGGCAAACTTGAACGTATTGGTTTGCATCTTATTAAAGTATCGGGTCTTATACAACACGAAAGTGGATTTAGACTTTATCTTGATAATGATGTAATGGTTGGTGATTATTCTAATTTCGTATATCCATATCTTGACCCTAATTTGGGTGAGGGAGTATTTATGTACTCTGACAATAATATGGATTATGAAGAAGAATCAACAAAGCCAAGTAAAGAAGAACAAAAGCAAAAAGAAATTGCGGGTATTGTTCTTAAAACTGTAGGTGCAGATATTAATGCACTTGCACAACAATGTATCGCAATTAATGATTCACTTTTGCCAATGTACGAAGTATTACTTGAAATTCAAGAGGCTCTTATTCCATCAGAAGATGAACCATCTGAGGGTGGAGAGGATGAGGGTGAAGATACACCTATTGAACCCGTAGAGCCAAGCGAACCAATTGAAGATACAGACAACAATGCTGATGAAGATAATTCTGACGCATAATTTTAAAGAAAGTCGAGGGGAAAACTATGTCACTTTCAATTTTAACAGCAGGATTACTAGGAGTAGTCGTAGGAGGAACAGCAATGAACGCATTACAAAAAGCAATGGCAAAGCAATATGCTTATGCTATCCATGATGGAAGAAGAACACTTGATGATGTTAAGCCACAAACACCCGAATATAGGGCTTATGTTGCGGCTGTATACAAACAAATGTTTGGAGAGGATTTATAATTAAATCATATGAACAATAGAGAACCAAAAATACAATTTTCAAAATTACTTACCATTGGTTCTTTGTTATTGTTTATTTGGACTTTATTAAAAGGTTTGTATATTGATTATACTTCCGTATATGATACCACTGTGTATGTCACCGCTATTACTATAAGCGGTGGCATATTTGGTGTGTGTTTAAAAGCTTATATGTCTAAATCAAAAGCTGAAAATATTTATAAAGTTCAAAAAACCATGTATGAAGATATCATGGATATTAAATTAAAATATAATCAACAGATGATGAAGCTCATTCAAGAATATCAAATTTCTCAAGATGAAATAGATATGAATGATATGAGTAACCCTATCAGTGAGGGTGTTGATAGTATTATATCAGATATGAAAGAGAATGTAAATAATCATTTATACGACACAAAAACACAAGATGAAATAGAAACGTTTTAAAGGCGATTTAAGACGTTTTTATTTCATTATGTAGAATTTACCATTAAATAAATAAAAATTGAAATTTGATGGCAAATTTTACGTTTTTTGACTATATTAACATAAGAGTTATAAACTCTAATTAACAAATTACATAATAAAGGAGAATTTATATTTATGGCAACAGTATTATTTAAAAGAACTGATGACCAAAGTACAGTACCAATAGTCGATGGACAACTTGTCTTTGACGAAACTAATTATAAAATTTACATGGACAATGGTACAGAACGTTTACAATATGGTGGAGATACAGACCTTATTACTGACCCCTCAGACGCAACAGTAACTAATGCTTTTAGCGCAACGGGTTCACTTAATCTATTTTTACAAAAAACAACTGTAGTAGATACTAAAGCAAATGCGCTTGCAGTTACACAAAACTATATTCCACTTGGCTGTCTTGCATTTAAAGAAATGCTTGGTACAGAAAATTATGCGAATGTAGGTGATGGAACTGTAAGTGGTGCGCTTGTTTCCTTAAGGGGAGAAACACTTAATGGTACACTTGCTATTGGTGAAACTACCCTTACAGTAACTAGTTCGATTTTAACGTCTACTTCTTACATAGATGTATACACTGATGATTGGGCTGTTACACCTCAATCTGTAGTTTCAGATGCAACAGATGGCACTATAACACTGACTTTCAAGGCTCAAAGTGCAACTGTTAGTATTAAAGTTGTTGTAAGAAATATGTAAAATGAAAGGAGAATAAAATTATGTTTTATAGAGTTTCAAATGGTGGCTCGGAAAATTTAATAAACTATAAACAAATAGTCAGTTCTACTAATTGGAATAGTGGAAGTGCTGGTGGTAGTTGGACTGCTGATAAAGATTATGGTCGAGTGAGATTTGTGGTGTTATCGGGTACAAACTCAAGTAGAAGTGTAAGTTTGACAGTTGCTGGTGTTGGAATTACAATGGTGGCATCACTTGGTAGCACAGGATATACCAAACCGGGAGATTACAGAATTAGTAGTTTAGTTGAAGTAAAAGCAGGTAATGTAGTTACTGCAACTACTTCTGGTTCCGAATCTAGGGTAGATTGTTACTGCACAATGATTTATATAGAGCAATAAAGTAACTTATAAAATAAACAACATATTATAAACACACAAAAGTTTTACCTTGATGCTCAGAAGAATTACAATTCTCATATACGCTAGGTGGTATACAAAGTCCTGCTAGATATGATTTTGTCAAAGATTCTGACCTTGGATATGTAGTGATAGTAGGTGGCAGAATTAATGTGCAAAACACGTTTAGCATTCAAGAAACGGTAGGATGTACTGCAACTATATTACAGCAGTATCATTATTCAAGTACGTGGACTAGTGGTTGTGTTGCTCAACTGACAAACATTCAAGAGGGTGGTCACGTTATAATAAAATGGACTCCAGATAAAGCGGATTCATTTATGGAAGGTGTTAAAGCAATAGCTTATTAATCTGTATGGTTTATTTTATCCCTCGGTTGAACCTATTACTATATCAGCTTCGGGTGGCATCGGAGATGGTGGTTCAAGTGCAAATGCTTATATTGCAGCAAACCATCCATATACAACATTAACAATTGCTTCATATGGTCAAGATAAGGGTAGTTTAACAATTGGTAGTGTTAACCAAGGTTCACCCGCTGTAGGCACTACATTTGATATTACGGGTCAAGCTATTACTTTAAATGCTAATCCACGAAGCGGTGGTTGGAGAGTTACATCTATCGCTGTAACATTATCATAAATTGTTAAGTCTTATATTATTCCTCATCAGTTGTGAGTGCATGGTCAGAGTTAATTGTAGCACAAGGTAGTACTAAATTTCTTTGTGTATATAATCCTAACACTCAAAGGAATATAACAAACGCTTCTGCTTATGGAGATGCTTCTGGTGTCATATCCGTAGCAGATTACTCAATTCAAGCTTTGGGTTATAGTAGTGGCTTTAGTGCTAGAATCACCGCAAAAAGAAATGGTATTCTTCATGTTGGTAGCACCACATATAACATGACAAACGGTCAAGTTTTGACTGTTGGAATAAGTGGCTATCCATCAAGCGCAGTACAAGTCAGTGGGTGGTTTGAATAATCACGAACAAATAAAAACAGTTCCATGTGCATTTGTTCCCGCATAGAGGCTTACAGTAACAAGTACATCACCAGTTGTACTGTTGTAACTAGTAAGTGCTACAGACACAGAAGGTGAGTTTGCTCCAGCTAATGTCACCCCATAATCAGTAAGTCCTACATATATATCATTTATTGTGAGTTTACTGTAGTTAGGATTTTCTGAAATATTTATTGTCATAGTAAAAGTACGTGAACCGCCACCACCTTGTCCAGAAAAAGTTTTTACAGTTTTATATATAGTTACCGAGGGATAATTTTATACTAAAATAGTATTTTATTATCCCTCGG
>JAEIGA010001610.1_pt1 | contig 35398 bp, 26 predicted proteins | sample 9270691 | NCBI WGS metagenome assembly JAEIGA01 (sample SAMN17057246, study PRJNA624740) | gut metagenome | biome: biome; isolation source: fecal sample | host: Bos grunniens | place: China: Xizang | collected 2019
CTTTCGACCCAAAACTCCCATGGTTTTGACCCCTAAGTATGGGAGTTTTGATGTTTAAATCGTATGGTTGTGGAGTGAAAGTTATGGTAGTTTTATTTTGAAATTGTTTACCCAAAACTATTGCAATTCATTACTGAAATTGCAAATTATAGGTACAAATATAGTATAAAATATTTGTATGATAGATATATAAATGTTAAAAATCAGGGTATAAGTATTTGTATTTAGTATAAATACAACCGTGTATATTTTTTCGTTTTGCCAAATGGAAAAGATTACTTATCTTTGCACAATATTTTTGATAATAATAAATAATATTAGATATGAAACGTAGATTATTCTTTTTGGTACTCATGGTTATGAGTGTATGTAGCCCGTTGGCGGTAATGGCTTACGATTTTTCGGCCGTGGCACCAAGTGGACAAACATTGTATTACAACATTATTAATGATAGTACTGTTGAAATAACAAGTCAAAATTCAAGTTCCCCATATTATTCAGATGGAGGACCGGTGGGAACATTGGTTATTCCCGATACTGTAACAAATCCCAACACAGGATTTACATACAATGTTGAAAGTATTGGAAGCAATGCTTTCAATAATTGTGATAATATTACAATGGTCCAAATCTCCAACTCTGTTACTTCTATTGAATATGGAGCATTTTATAATTGCGACAGACTTTCAAATATAGATTTTGGAGATACTGTGATATCTATTGGAGGAAGTGTTTTTTATAGATGCTATAGTTTAGCTGATATTGTATTTCCGGAATCTTTGAGAACAATAGGTGGTGAAGCTTTTCGCCATAGTAATATAACTTCTGTAACTTTTCCAACCGCGTTGATTACAGTTGATGAGACCGCATTTTGGGAATGCCCCAATTTTTCAAAAGCTTATTTTATGGATTCATTACCTCCATATGATAATAATTTTTTTACAGGATTTTATGCAAATATATATGTGCCTTGTCAGTATGTAAGTAGCTACCAAGATGCTTTTTTTTGGGATGCTTCTATTTTGTCTCGTATATATGGTAAAAACTATGAATGGGAACCATCCTATAACTTTGTAGTAAATGATAGCTTAGCAGGTTCTGTAAGCTACGGAGAAATAGATTGCGATAGCAATATTGTTGTTACAGTAACAGCAAATGAAGGTTATATACATGTTGGTTGGAGTGATGGAGGAACAGGTAATCCTCGCACATTCCACCTAACTGGAGACACAATGGTAACAGCAATAATTGATTATATACCATATACTATTATCGGCCAACCAAGTGACCCTAGTTGTGGCATTGTAATAGGCAGTAATAGTGTACGACACGGCGACAATGTAACCTTAACAGCTATTCCAAATCATGGTTATTACTTTACACACTGGGATGATGGAGATACAAACAATCCTCGTATTGTTACTGCAAATTATGATATGACTTTTACAGCATTTTTTGGTAATATTACCTTCTCCGCCATAGCACCAACCGGTCAAACTTTATACTATAGTATTCGAGATACTAACAGTGTAGCTGTGATAAATCAAAATAACACTACAGTGGAACCACCATATTATTCGAATGGAGGTCCTGCAGGAGCATTAGTTATTCCTGATAGTGTAACAAATCCTAATACAGGTATTACTTATATTGTTGAAAGTATTGAAGATCTTGCTTTCGCCGATTGTAACAATCTAACATCTGTAATTATCCCCAATTCGGTTACATCTATTGGAGATGGAGGATTTCATTTTTGTGGTAGACTTTCTCATGTAGAATTTGGGAACTCTGTAATATCTGTTGGAAATTATGCATTCTCTACATGTACTGGATTAAGTAGTGATATCGTTTTTCCTAAATCATTGAGAAGTATTGGAACAGGAGCATTTAATCAGAATGAAAGATTAGCTTCAGTAACTTTTCAGAATTCCTCAGTCGAAATAGGGAATGATTGCTTTTGGAATTGTTATGTTCTTGACATCAATCTTACAGATACATTCCCTCCATCTATTTCATATAGTACATTTGCGGGTTGTAATGCCAACTTCTATGTATCGTGCCAATCTTTAAGTAAATATGATACCGCATTAGTATGGAATGAACTTTCATCGCGTATATATAGTAAAAACTTTTGGGAGCATCCATACAATTTTGTAGTAAATGATAGTATATTAGGTGGATTAAGTTTCACTGAAATAGATTGCGATAGTAATGTTGTTGTTACAGTGAGCGAAAATATAGGTTGCCAACTTATAGGTTGGAGTGATGGCGGTATAGGTAATCCTCGTACTTTCCATCTAACCAATGATACAATGGTAACTGCCATTCTCGATTATATACCATATAGCGTTATAGTAGAGCCAAATGATACTCTTAGAGGTATTGTTTCCGGCAGCGATACGGTACACTATGGCGATACAGTAGTTATAGCTGCTACTGCCAACTATGGCTACCACTTCTCTCGATGGAATGATGGCAATACCAACAATCCTCGTACATTAACCATAACTCAAGATAAGAGTTTTACGGCCATATTCGATAAGAATAACTACAATATTGCTCTATCGGTCGATACCAATATTCACGGCCATATGACCGGTATGGGCGATTATGAATATCTTGATAATAGAACTATTTCGGCTATAGCTAATCATGGCTACCACTTTACACACTGGAACGATGGCGATACCAATAATCCAAGAGTTATAACACTTACACAAGATACTGCGTTCACAGCATATTTTGCCAAGAATATTTACGCTACAATAGTAGAGAGTTCCGATACTGTACGCGGAAGCGCAATGGGCAATGCTACAACAGAATATTTAGACACTGTTGTTATTTCGGCTACTGCTAACTATGGCTACCACTTCTCTCGATGGAATGATGGCAATACCAACAATCCTCGTACAATTGTTGTAACTAACAATAACGTTTATACAGCCATATTTGATAAGAATAACTACAATATTGCTCTATCGGCCGACACCAATATACACGGCTATATGACCGGTATGGGCGATTATGAATATCTTGACAATAGAACCATTTCGGCTGTACCAAACTATGGCTACCACTTTACACATTGGAATGATGGCGATACCAATAATCCAAGAGTTATAACACTTACACAAGATACTGCATTTACGGCATACTTTGCCAAGAATACATATACATTGACAGTATTGAGCAATGATAGTGTATTGGGCGAGGTTTCGGGTAGTACAGTATGTGAATATCTAGATACTGTAAGTATAACTGCCACTACAATTATGCCACACTATCATTTTGTACAGTGGAGCGATGGCAATACCGAGGCTGTACGCAATGTGGTAGTTACTTGCGATAGCGTTGTTACCGCCATATTTGCAATAGACACACATTCGGTTGTGCTAGCAGTTAACAACGATAACTATGGTACTGTAACCGATGGTTGCAATGTGCCTTATGGCAATACTGTAACTATCGAAGCCTTTGCTTCGGAAGGTTATCACTTTGCCGAATGGAGCAATGGCAGCCGTAATAATCCGGAAACCATTACTGTAATAAGCGATACAATGATAACAGCAATCTTTACAGATGATGTAGTACCTCAGATATGTATGGTAGATGTACGTGACGGATACAATACAGTATTGTGGGAAAAGGGATTGGAAGTTATGAACTACAATATATACCGCGAGGGAGATATTGCCGGTTCGTACGAAATGGTGGCAACTGTACCTTACGATTCTCTTTCACAGTGGGTAGATAGTGTTTCACGTCCAACATCGCGTAGCTACCGCTACCGCATGACAGCCACCGATATATATGGATATGAATCGGAACCGGGAGATATACATAAGACTATGCACCTTACTATCAATAAAGGTATAGGCAATCAATGGAACCTTGTATGGACAGAATATGAAGGAACCGAATATACTACTTATATTATATATAGAGGCACCAATGCTTCGAATATAGAACAAATAGATGTAATACCTGCAGGTGGCAATACAACATACACCGACGAAAATGCTCAGGAAGGTGATGTATATTATCAAGTAGGTGTTATGGTTACCTCGCCATGCAATCCAAGTAAGTCATCGTCCGTTATTTTGTCGAATATTGCTACAAATGGTAATGTCGGAATATTGGATGTGGATATGACTAACATCAAGGTGTTCTCTAAAGATGGAAAAATAATTGTACATAATACTTTGGGTAAATCAGTGCAGGTATTTGATATGGAGGGAAGAACTATATTTGTTGCAAACAACACCTACTCAAGCAATGATGGACAAGTAAGTATTTCGGTACCAAAATCAGGAGTATATCTTGTTAAGGTTGGCGAATATCCTGCTAGGAAGGTAGTGGTAATCAAATAGGCAACATAACCAAAAGAGGTGACAAATATTGGTTATCATTTTATCCCATATATGTTACAGCCATAACATATATGGGATAATTATATATGTTATAGCAAGGCAGTATTTTATTGCAGTATTTTGTTAGTTACCAAATGATAGTATTGTTGTGGTGTTGAAAATATACAATAAAAGCCCGGACATTGGTCCGAGCTTTTATTGTATTGCTTTATTTTATTTTTGTAACGGCTTCTTGTGTGGCTGCAAGTAGTGGCTTGGTCGATACCTTTTCGCCTGTGGCATTTATCATCCATTGTTGCGGAGTGAGGCGTCCGGCAGGGTATATGCGCATTATTTCTTCGGCAATGTTTTTGCCGGCAAATAGTTGTTCTAGTTGGAATTCCACTATATGTCCGAATGGATAGTTGGGTAGGTAAAGTGGTGCATCAATCATGTGCGAGTATATTCCAAGTATTGGTGAGTCGGTTTCGCCAAGTATTGGTGCATAGTATTTGTTCCATACGTCTTTGGCTGTGGCCACAACTTGATTCTTAAGTTCTTCGGCGGTAGCATCGGGGTTGTTGTAAAGCCATTTCCATACATACATATCTACTAGTGATACGCCCATTATCTCGTAGCATCCCCAAAATATGTCTAGTGTTTTCATGTATTCTTTGTTGGGGTCACTGTTGGTGTAGCCAAGTAGTTCGAGGTCGCGTTTTTGGAACACAAACGCCAATGCTTCGGTAAAAGCTGTTGAGGGAACGCCTTTCATAATGTAGTAATCAACATCATGAAGGGTAACAGTTTGTTCTACATTATGGCCAAATTCGTGTACAGCAATATTGTATCCTTTGTAGTCCATACCATTGTCGGCAATGCGTGTGCGTAGGCGGGCTTTGTCGCTCTTCATTGATGCTTCCCAAGCATGTCCGGCACCACGCGATGGATCTACAGTTATGTATTGGCATATATTGTTGGCTTTTTCTTTGTCGAAACCAAGGGCTACCAATATTCTTGGTAAGTCTTTGCTTACGGCTTCTTTGTTGGGATATAAAGCGCGTGTTTTGGCGCTTAGTTCGTCTTCCGATACAGTTCCGCGGCTCTTAAATCCATCGTACCATATATCAAATGGTTCCAGGTCGCGTCCAAGGCGTTGGCTTATAAGAGCAGCAACGTCTTGGACTTGTTCCGAAGAAACAAATTCAGTAAACATTGCTTCGATTTCTTCGAACGATAGTTCCATGCTTTCGTTGAACGAACGTTCTATACAGGTAGGGTAGGTAGGGGTGTATTTGTCTATAGCTTGTTCAGCCTTGAAGTTGTTGAGCCAATATTGGTAGCGAGTCATAGGTTCGTTGGTAAACGACGTTTCTTTACCATCTTTATACACCTTGTTTTGTGCCGGGTTCCATTGGTACTCTTCGTTGTTGATTACACATTCTGGTATGGTTTGGTTTACTATGTGTTTCATTACATTGTATATCATACGTTGCTTTTCCAAACCGTTTTCTTTGTTGGCGTAGTTGCTCTTCAGTTCATCGCGAAGTCCCCAGTGTGATATCAGTTTCATATCTTTAGGGAAAAGAGTTTCGTTGTTGTCGTTTAGTAGGTTGCCCATCACTATGTTGTATGCCGAGATATAGGAGTCTGAACTTGTAAGGGCATTGGAAATATTCTGGTTGTACTCAGCAGGTATGCGAGCTGTAAATACATCTCCCAAGCGTGCGTATGCCCATTGTTGTTTGTTCCATTCACCACCCATTTGGTTTTTCTCTTCTAGGCTGTAGAATGGGAAATTGATAATTGTTATAAATGCTACTTTGTTGGCAAATAGGTCGTCGGTAAGGTGAGCGTATGGGTCGAAACTTCCAAATATTTCGTCCAAAGGAGTGATATCGGGACCCACTACGTGCAATGGTAGCTTCATATCTACACTCATCTTGTTGTAGTTGCCCCAAAGAATTTCAAAATTTCTTTGCAAAGTGGAAGCAAGGTTGGCCAAGTCTTCTTCGTTTGCAACAAATTGTTCGATACAGAATTGTGTAAATTCTTCTTCGCTGCCATCTGTGGTTTGCCAAAGGGCAGCAGCCTGTGGTATTGAGCGTTCGATACGGCTACTTTGTTCTGGATACTGTTCTGATAGCTGTTTTACAGTCTTATCAACTGTTGTTTTGCTAATGTTGCTCATGCTGTCTTGTGTTTTTGTGTTTTTGTTTCCACATCCCACTGCCAATAGTAGTAGTGTACTTAATAAAACTGTTGTTACTTTTCTCATTATTATATGTTTTTAGTGTTAATAAATTTCTGTATTAGTTGTCCGTGTATGCTAGGGTTGCAATGCTTATTTTTACTTCGGGTATCTTCAGTAGCTCTTTTATACATGCTTCCAAAGTGGCACCGGTAGTTATTACATCGTCAACCAAAAGTATGTGTTTGTTCTTAATTTCACTTGTGTTTATAACGGAAAAATTTTCTGAAACATTTTCCCAACGGCTAAAACGCTTTTGTTTTGTTTGGCTTTTGGTGTAAGTTGTTTTTATAAGTGTGGTGGTGTTTATTTCTTTTTTGAAATGGTTTATCATACCTTTTGCTATTTCTTCACTTTGGTTATATCCTCTTTGTTTTTGTTTTTTGGGATGTAACGGGACGGGAATAATAATATCAACATCGCTAAAACGATTCGATTTTTTTAATTCAATTCCTAGTTGATTTCCCATCAAATGAGCCAAATTTATGTTGCTCTTATACTTAATTTCATGCAAAATTTTCTGTACATTTCCCTTTTTTGAGAAAAATAAAAGTGATGTAGCAGCCTCTATTTTACCTCTTCCCCATAATTTTTTTTCAACAGGGTTATTAACCATATTGACAAAATTTGTTAAGGGTAAATGAGAAATGCAATATGTACATATTTGATTTTCAGAGTTGAGTAGTATGTTTCCACAGCAACGGCACGTGCGTGGAAAAAATAGTTTGAAGAAATCTATAAATATTTTTGTTGTCATATATAGAAAAAAAAGTATCTTTGCAAAACGAATACAAAGATATAAAGAATATTATAAATATACAAATCGAACAAAAAAATGAAAACAAAAAGTACAACAAAAATCGTTATGTTGCTATGTGCTCTATTGGTGAGTACAAGTTTTTTCTTTTCTTGTGCCGATCAAGGTGCAAAGGAACAATTGGCTAAAATGGAAATAGAAAAACAAGAATTGCAAAAACAATTCGATTCTATTATGTTTAACCACGAAAAGGTGAAATCAGAAAATGGTCTTTATGCTGAACAATTTGCAGAAAAAGATAGTCTGATAACTGCTCAAGCTAGTCGTATAAAAGCTTTATTGGCAGAATTGTCAGCAGAAAAACAAATGGTAGAACAATTAGTGGCTAAACAACAAGTTAGCGGCGGTCAGACAACTGTTACTCCTGCTCCCAAGCCTGAACCTGTTGTAACAACCAAAACATCGAAACTGAGGGAACAAATAAAAGAGTTGCAAGCAAGTTGCGACAATTATATGCAAGAACTTGAAACTTTGAAAGCCGAAAATGAAGCTTTGAAAGCCGAGAACGAACAAATGAAGGTTGCTATGGAAGAAACCAAAGAAGCAAACGAAAAGTTGTTGTCGGAAAATCAATCTTTGGAACAAAAGATTGAAAATGCAAAACGTTTGGTTACTACAGATGTTACAGCTACTCCTATGCGTAAGAAATGTGGTGGTAAAGGTTTGAAAGAAACTAAACAATCTAAGAAATTGGAGGTTGTAAAGATAGAAGCTCGTATATTGGCAAATGATGTTGTTGAACCTGGTATGAAAACTGTATATGCTCGTATTACAGGACCTAATAATCGTGTGTTGTGTAATGGTACTGCTGAAGAATTTAGTTTCGAAATAGATGGTTCACCATTACAATATACATCAAAACAAGATATAGAATTTGACGGTAGTGCAAGAAAAGTGATGATTAATTGGTCAAGAAATGACAATGTAAAAGTTATTAAGGGTACTTATCGTGTAACATTGTATGCCGATGGTCAAGAGATAGGAAAAGCATCTTTCAAATTGACTAAATAAGATATTATAAATATATAAGAGTAGCCAATTATAGTGATATAATTGGCTACTTTCGTTAGTGATAATTTCAAAATAAGGTGAATAACTTGGAGAAATATAATACGCTACGCAAGCAGTACCCAGAGTTTTGTTACGAATCGTTTGATTATAGCATTACCTCCGATGGAATGAAAATAACATTTATGTTCACAATAGGGGAGGAAATAGTATTTAATCCAACAATAAATATACCACAGCGAAATTTCTATCGATGGGATAGTATTACTAAAGAACAGTATGATATACTAGTCTTTAATATAGGAATGATAGAACTAATAAGCTATTGGAAATCTACTTGTTCGCCTAAAATAGTAGTGAAACCATTTGTTTTGAATGACAAGCAGATTGCATTTTGGAAAAAACTTTATTATAATGGATTATCAGAATTCTTTTATATCAATGGTATTGATGCTAAGGAAGATGAATTTGTAACTATCAATGTCGAGTCTGATAAGACGTTGGAAAAAATTGATTTTACTACTAGTGATACATACATAGTACCTATAGGTGGTGGTAAGGATTCGGTTGTAACATTGGAACTGCTTTTGCAATCGGGTAAAGATATTTGTCCGATGATTATCAATCCACGTGGTGCTACATTGGAATGTGCCCGTATAGCAGGGTTTGGTAGAGATAATTTTATAGAGGTGAAACGTACTATAGATTCTAATTTGTTGGAACTAAATGCTAAGGGATATCTTAATGGTCATACACCTTTTTCGGCAATGTTGGCTTTTCATTCGTTGTTGGTAGCGGCTATTACCGGCAGAAAAAATATAGCATTGTCCAACGAGTCGAGTGCTAATGAGAGTACTATTGTAGGAACAAATGTAAATCATCAATACTCGAAGAGTTTAGAGTTTGAAAATGATTTTCGCAAATATGTGTTTGATTATATAACCAATGATATTAACTATTTCAGTTTCCTAAGGCCACTTAGCGAATTGCAGATAGCTATGCTCTTTGCCAAAAACGATAAATACTTCGATGTATTTAAGAGCTGTAATGTAGGTAGTAAAACAGATATATGGTGTGGAAACTGTCCTAAATGTTTGTTTGCATATATCATACTATCACCATTTATAAAACCTGAAGTGTTGAACAGAATATTTGGTAAATCAATGTTAGACGACCCATCATTACAACTTTATTTTGATCAGCTTACGGGATTGATGCCTACCAAACCTTTCGAATGTGTAGGCACTATTGATGAGGTGAACACCGCATTGGCAATGACCATAGAACGTTATTATTCTGACTCAAATTGCCCATATCTGCTTAAGGGGTATGAGGCTAAACCTTTTACTATATCAACAGATACTTTGTCGTATCACCATAATCTTACGGCAGAATTATTGACATTGTTTAAACTGGAGGATGTTAGATAATACTAGATTTTATGCATAATTCGTTGTACATACCTGCATCGTATATCAAACAACAAGCATCTGACATTGGCTTTGATGCTTGTGGAATAGCTAAGGCTGAGCAGTTGTACGATTTCGAACAACGCTATTCGCATTGGCTCTCGTTGGGTTACAATGCCGATATGCACTATATGGAGCAGAATGTAGAAAAACGTTTAAATCCTACTTTGATATATTCCTCGGCTCAGATGGTAATAAGTTTGGCTGTAGGTTACAAGCCTTCGTTTGTGCAATGTCGCCCCCCGTTTGTAGCACAGTATGCCTACTCCGAAGACTATCATAGAAAAATAAAAACGATGTTATTTCGTTTGATAAACACAATACAAGCCGACTATCCTACGTTTAATGCTATTCCGTATGTCGATACGGCACCTATAAGTGACAAAATATGGGCACAACGTTGTGGCTTGGGGTGGATAGGTAAACATACATTGTTGGTAAATCCTCGTTTGGGCTCGTGGATAAACATAGGGGAATTGGTATGTAATGCACAGTCGGACTATGACGAAGCTATGCAAAACCGCTGTGGGAAGTGTACAAGATGTATCGATGCTTGTCCCAATGCTGCTATAACACAAAATGGTGTAAATGCCAATAGATGCATAGCTTATCATACAATAGAAAACAAAGCCGACAATTTGCCCAACGATATCGACCTTTGCGGATATGTGTTTGGTTGCGATATTTGCCAAAAGGCATGCCCATATAATGCACAGGTGGATGCAAAGATAGATATAGATGAGACTCGCAAAGAACAATTGAGTTCTATTGGTAATGCCGATAAGGTATCGTTTAAAAAGATTACAAAAAATACTGCAATGGATAGAATAAAATATTCGCAGCTTATACGAAATATAGAAAAGAACAAAAATAATAAGAAATAGAATATAAGATGGAAATACGTCGTAAACCGGATTGGTTGAAAATAAAACTTGGAGGTGGTGAAAACTATCCACAAACCAAAAAAATTGTAGAACAACATCATCTGCATACTATATGTAGTAGTGGCAAATGCCCCAATATAGGTGAGTGCTGGAGTAAAGGTACTGCAACATTTATGATATTGGGTGAGATATGTACACGTAGTTGTAAATTTTGTGCAACAATGACAGGAAAACCACTTCCTGCCGACCCCAATGAACCAAAACGTGTAGCTGAAAGCGTTAGCCTTATGAAACTAAAACACTGTGTTATAACATCGGTTGACCGTGATGATATGTCCGATAAAGGTGCCAAACACTGGGCTGATACTATAACTGAGATACGCCGTCAGAATCCAAATACCATTATAGAAATATTAGTGCCCGACTTTGATGCCAACAAGCAGTGGATAGATATAGTATTAGAAAGTCAACCCGATGTATATGGTCATAATATGGAAACTGTGGAACGCCTATCCAATCAAGTACGTAGTCGCGCCAAGTATCCTGTTAGTTTGGAAGCCCTCAACTATGCTGCTGATAAAGGTTTTATTACCAAAAGTGGTATAATGGTAGGCTTGGGCGAGACCAAAGATGAGGTAGTTCAGGTTATGAAAGACTTACGCTCAGTAGGATGCAGGCTGTTTACCATAGGTCAATATTTACAGCCAACCCCTCAGAATTTGGATATAGTGGAGTATGTAACTCCCGAGCAATTTGCCGAATATAAGCAGATAGGAATGGATTTGGGTTTTGATAATGTAGAGGCTGGTCCTTTGGTACGTAGCTCATATATGGCTGAAAAGACATTTATAGAATCACATATCAATCGAAAATAGAATAACATACCGATAGCTAAAATATATAAGACCACTAAAGTTGGAATGCTAAATTCACAGTTTCGTGGTCTTATTTTTTTTGTTTAAATGGATATTTATACTTGTTAGTAGATGTATGTTAATACATACTTAAATAACTATGTTACAGGCGCTATAAAATTCAACTTGCGAAGTTACATTATTTTTTATATTAAAAATCTATAAGATGAATTAAATTGTATATCTATTCACAATTATTCCATAGTATAATGTCGTGAGTATGATGATATATCATTGACCATCAGCCGATATATCGCTTCAAAATCTGTCGCTATGTAGCTGAAAATTGTTCCCGATGCCGATAAGGTTACTACGTGTTGTAGATAAATATGCATCGTGATATAAATTTATTTCACTGATTGTGATATTTTAGAAATTGCCCTGAATTATATATTCTTGTACAATAATTTGGTGATGAAGTCAACTAACGGGTTGTTAAATCTATTTTTATCCGATATTTCCAATATCATATATATCATAACAAAATATCTCATATTAGTTACTGCAATAATTAATATGAGATATTCCGATATCTAATATATGATAATTTTATACTACCTAATGTATTAAAAACACAGTGTTTCTTTTATGCAAATTGGCTATTGTATTTCTCCATTTTTTTGCGGGAAGAGTTTTTATATATTGTGTATCAAGGGTTATGTCGCAAGCTACACATATCATCGTGTTGTCATGGCAAGTGTATGCCAAAGTTTCAAGCATCTGGTTGTTGCGGTATGGTGCTTCTATGAATATTTGTGTCTGGTTTTCTTTCATAGAGCGTTCTTCAAGTTTCTTTATTGCTTTAATTCTTTCAGCTTTATCTATAGGTAGGTATCCCACAAAACTAAAGTTTTGCCCATTGAATCCCGATGCCATAAGAGCCATCATTAGCGATGATGGTCCTACAAGGGGTATTACGTTGATATTTTTTTGTTGAGCCAAATATACAATCTTAGCGCCAGGGTCGGCTATACATGGAAGCCCTGCTTCAGAAAGCAAGCCTATATTTCCATTGTTTATAGAATCAAGGTAATTAGCTATTTCTGTATCTTGTGTATGTTCATTCAAAATGAGGAATGAGGTAGAGTCGATGCTATGTATATATCCTGCTTGTTTTAGAAAACGACGTGCAGTACGAAGTTCTTCTACTATAAATGTATGACAAGTATTGAGTAGATGTGTATTATAACTTGGTATAGTAACAGCCAAATCGGAATTGCCTATGCCTACAGGAAAAAGAATAAGAGAGTTCATTATCTAAAGTCGTGTTTTATCATATCTTTTTGCAGTTGTATTAGTAATCCTCCTGCGTTTTCCAATTGGATAAGTTTTTCTATGTTAGCATCATAGTTTACAAGTTTATTATAACGTTTATAATAATTTATTACACTTTGTAGCCCTGCATATGCATAATCTGACTTAAATAATTTTCCATTGGTTATCAACGATTTTTTAGTCCAACCTCCTATATAATATATTAGCATATCGGGGCTGGAGTTGATGAAAGTTACTATTTTTTCGTCCATCACTATTTGAACATCATTGCTAAGTGTAGCCCATTCTGTAAGAAATTGTTTTGCTTTGGCTTGCTCTTCTTTGAATATATTTGGAGATACATTTTCCAACCAATGAATACATTCCGTTATGTTGTGATTATATGGTTTGCAACTAGCTGCATTTGTTATCTTATAGTCTGGAGTTGTGTATTTTGTATATTCCATTGTTTGGGCCATAACTCCGGTTGTTATCAGTGTTAAAAGACCTGCTATTAGTGTGTTTTTTAGTCTCATTTGTTATTATATTTGTTATATTAATATATTGTTTTTCTTATTATTATCTTGCATCATCTAATGATCTATTTTCTGCAAATATACGAATAATTTTTCTAATAACAACAGTGTTAATAGCTCTATTGTCTGTTTTTATTCTTTTTCAAGAATTTATCTGCAATATTGTTAGCATCTGGCGATATTTTTAGTTTATATACTGCTATTATTCCAAAAAATGCAATGATTATAGTTCTGTAAAATCCATCAAGTAGAGGAACCGATAATACAGGTAAAAGATGATGTAATATGATGGCTGTCAATATTAATATTAATAGTTTCAGATGATTCCATGTAAGAGGATGTATTTTTAATTTATAATATACAAACGATGTGAGTAATAAACCAAATACACAGTAGGTTATTACTTTAGCAAGTGCTGCTCCATTGATGTCTAAATATGGTATAAGTAATTTGTTGCCTAATATTCCACAAGTTGATAGTAGTAGTAGAAATGGAAGATAATACATATAGTATTTTGATAGTTGTAAAACATTAAGACTGAAAGTGAAAGTAATATTTATTACTCCTGCTAATGCTATAAATACCATAACCCATTTACCGTTTTCATATCGTTGTCCATTTGGTATTATCTCGAAAATATTATCCACATTTATGTAGAGTAACAGAAATATTGCAGAACTTATAAGCATAAGATTGATAGATACTGATTTGAGTAGTTTTGATAACGCTGGTATATCATTATTTTTTATAGCTTCGGCAGCTATAGGTTGAGCTATTGCAAAAAGAGAGCGAGAAGGTATCTCGCTGATTATACCCATGTACATGGCAATACGATATATTCCTAAACTTTCCAAACCGAGCATGCCGGCAATCATGAATGAATCAACACGTTGCATAATAGTAGTCCCCACTGATGCCAATAGGGTGTAGCCTGCATAAGAGCCTATTTCTTTACGCATAGGAATGGATACAAAATTATTGTCATGATTTAGACTAAGCTTGTCTATGTGAGCTATATAGAAAAAGTTTATAATCATAGCTATACCATATACCATTACTTGTAGAGCCACAAGCCAATGTATGTCTATGATATTAAAGGCGAACATTAGAAGTATAGCCATATTAAATATTCGGATAATTACCTCTTGTACAGTTCTAGGTATGACTATCCGCATAAGTACATTGCTGTATGTAGCAAAAATATTCTGATAAACAATGAAAAAAGCCCAAGGAAATATCCAAAAGAAATAATTAGCAAAAACGGCGGCGTTTTGGCTGAAATAATTTATTATAGTTGTTTTTAGAATAATGGCTAAAGAGAAAAATATAGCTACACCAATTAGAGGGATTACTAACAAATAGTAGAAAAAACCATTGTGATGCTTTTCGGCGTTCTTAAAATACGGAAAATATTTGACACCTGAAGCACCCATACCTACCATGGCTAAACTGCCCAAAAGTGTAGCAGCATCGCACAAAATTCCTAATAAACCGTATGAAGCAGGATCAACCAAAGGAACTACAACCAACATGCTGGTAATAAAACCTATAAATACTCCAAAATAGCTCACGATAGAGCCTTTTATACTTTGCCTTGCTACTATTCCCATTTGTATTCGAAATCTTTTCTATTACCGGAAATAACTTCTTTTTAGGTCTTTTAGTATAATTGGGAATGTTTTTTTTATTGCAAAACTTGCAAGGCTTGTATATTTTTTGTATCTTTGCCTATTGCAACAATTAGAATAATAATACATATTTAATTATAAACAAACTATTTGCATAATGAAAAAGACATTAAAAATGGTTGCTTTTGCTACTATATTTGCATTTGCAACAAGCCTTATGGCTCAAAACAAATTTATAGGTACAGTTCGCTATAGCATTGACGCAGCAGGTAAAACACAAGAAGTATCGCTAAAAATATACGAAGACAATGCTTTGTTTAAAACAGAGGCTGCTCAAGTTCTTGTAAAAGGACGTAAAATTTATAATATGCAAGATCTTTCACAAATCATTGGTTATCTAAAAAGTAACGATGTATGGGATTCTCCATACGAAGGTGACGGAAAAATTCTTATAAAGAATGAATTGGAACAAAAAGATATTGATAGTCTCACTATCCCTTGTACCGAAGGATTTTATTTTGAATATATTGATGGTGAAAAAGAGATAGCAGGGATGAAAGCCAAGAAAGCTCGTTATCACAGTTTTAATGATGAAGGTGTAGATAAGGGCTTTGAAGTATGGTACACCAATGAGATAGGTCCTGAATTTGACCTTATCATGCTTATGGGATTGCAAGGTTTACCTTTAGAATTTACTATTACTTCGGATGATGGTAGTGCCATATCATACAAAGTAGTTGAAATAAAGAAAGAAAAACTTAACGATGCAGAATTTTTATTACCTGCTGGATACAATGAACTACCAGAAGATGAATTAAAAGCAGTGTTTACATCCATACAAGAAGCTGTAGAATTACTTGATATGTAATAAATTTTTCTAGAATAATAACTAAATAGTTAGTAGTTGTAGGTCAAGAAATTTGAATACAACTACTAACTACCTTAAAAACTAATTAAATATGAAAGCACTAGTAACAATATTGATGAGTGTACTTATGGCAATGTCTGCCATAGGTAAAACCAAAGACGAAAAAGCCAAGGAATTTGAAGGTACAATAAAATATGCTATCTCTGTCGAAGGAATAGAAGATATTGAGGCTGCATTTGCAATGCTACCCGAAACTATGTCGGAGATATTTATAAAATCGGCTAATGGAAAAGGTGTATTCAGTATAATGGGTGTTACAAAAATATATTACGACAAAAATCAAATGATTCTGAATATGGACCTATCAATGTTGGGTATAGGCACTTTTTGCATACCTGCTCCAATAGAAGAAGGTGGCAATGAAACACCATCATGGAAAATATCAAAGAAAAGTGACAAAAAAATATTGGGATACAAAGCATATAAAGTAACTTTGGCAGATAGTATTGATTTTTGGGTGTCGAAAGATTATTACTTGAATTTTAATGTACAACAAAATGGTGTATATTACCTCCCATTGGAATTTGATATAGAAAATAACGGCATGAAAATTCATCTTACAGCAAAAGAAGTATCGCTTGATAAACCTAAAAATGAAGAAGTCGAAGCGCCAAAAGATTGCAACTACACCACGATGGAAGAATTCCAAGAGATGATGGAAGAGATGGGAGAAGGCCTTATGCCCGAAGAAGACCTTGACTTGGAAGAAGACGAAGAATAAAGAAATATAATAATATATGGACTATAATTTTACTGAAATAGAGCCTAAATGGCAGGCATATTGGAAAGACAACAACACATATAAAACCCCAAATACTAGTGATAAACCCAAGTTCTATGTCTTGGATATGTTTCCGTATCCATCAGGAGCAGGGTTGCACGTTGGCCATCCACTAGGATATATAGCTAGTGATATATTTTCACGCTACAAACGTTTGAAAGGTTTCAACGTACTTCACCCTATGGGGTATGATGCATACGGATTGCCCGCTGAACAATATGCTATACAAACAGGACAACATCCTGCTATAACTACAGAAAAAAATATAGCTCGTTATCGTGAGCAATTGGATAAAATTGGGTTCTGTTATGATTGGAATAGAGAGATACGTACTTGTGATCCTCTATATTATAAATGGACACAGTGGACTTTCATTCAATTATTCAATAGTTATTATTGTAATCAGGCAAATCAAGCACGTCCCATAGCTGAACTCGAAGAAGTATTTGCAAAACAAGGTACATCAGGATTGAATATTGCATGTAGCGAAGAATTGTCATTCACTGCTGAAGAATGGAATAGCTATACCGAAAAAGAAAAACAACAGGTGCTGATGAACTATCGTTTGGCATACTTAGCTGATATTCCCGTAAATTGGTGTCCTAAATTAGGAACAGTATTGGCTAATGATGAAGTTGTGGGGGGGCTTTCGGTAAGAGGTGGTTATCCTGTTGAACGCAAATTGATGCGTCAATGGTCATTAAGAATTACAGCTTACTCACAACGCTTATTAGATGGACTAGATCAAGTAGATTGGAGCGACAGTTTAAAAGAAATTCAACGTAACTGGATAGGACGTAGTGAAGGCGCTTCGGTATATTTTTCGTTGGAAAACAGTGATAAGAGTTTTGAAATATTTACAACCCGCCCTGATACTATATTTGGAGTTACATTCATGGTATTATGCCCAGAACACGAGATGATAATGGATATAACTACTGCAGAGCAAAAAACAGAAGTAGAATCATACCTCAATTGGGCTAAAAATCGTTCCGAACGTGAACGCCAAGCTGAAGTAAAGAAGGTGTCGGGAGTATTTACCGGAGCTCATGCCATTAATCCATTAACAAATGAGCATATTCCAATATGGGTGTCAGATTATGTATTAGCGGGCTATGGCACAGGTGCTATTATGGCAGTACCTGCTCATGATAGCAGGGATTTCGCTTTTGCACGCCACTTTAATCTACCTATACGACAAGTAGTAGTACCTACAGGTGAACAACCTGAAGATACTATATCATGGACAGAAAGCAAAGATAGCAAAGTTGGAACTTGTATAAATTCAGGATTTATCGATGGAATGCAGGTAAAAGAAGCTATTAAAGCAGTAATCAATTGGTTGGAAGAGAAAGGTATAGGTGACAGAAAAGTAAACTACCGTTTACGTGATGCTATATTCAGTCGCCAACGTTATTGGGGCGAACCTTTCCCGATATACTACAAAGATGGTATGCCATATCCTATTGATATAGAATCATTACCTTTGCAATTGCCAAGTATAGATAAATTCTTGCCTACCGAAAGTGGTGAACCTCCACTAGGACATGCATCTGTATGGGCATGGAATATCGAGAAGAATGAAGTGGAAGAAACTAGTAAAATAGATAATGTTAAAATATTTCCGCTAGAGCTAAGTACTATGCCTGGTTTTGCTGGTTCAAGTGGCTATTACTTGCGATATATGGACCCAACTAATAACAATGCATATTTTGATAAAGATATAGTAAGTTATTGGCAAAATGTTGACCTATATGTAGGAGGGGCCGAACATGCTAGTGGACATCTCATATACAGTCGTTTTTGGAATAAATTCCTATTTGATATAGGAATGAGTGTAAAAGAAGAGCCCTTTCAAAAACTTATAAATCAAGGTATGATACAAGGTCGTTCAAACTTTGTATATCGAGTAAATGACTTTGAAAAGATGGCAAAATACCATGATATTTCAAAGTACGACAATGTGGCCAACAACTTGTTTGTATCCAAAAATATAGAAGGTAGAGAAGAATTTACAATGCCTATACATGTTGATATAAATATAGTAGATAATGATGTCTTGGATACAGATAAATTCAAACAATGGCGTCCTGAGTTTGCCAATGCTGAATTTATATTGGAAGAAGGCAAATATATATGCGGTTGGGAAGTGGAAAAGATGTCAAAGTCCATGTTCAATGTTCAGAATCCTGATGATTTGATAGAAAAATATGGAGCTGATACATTAAGGTTATATGAAATGTTCTTAGGTCCAATAGAACAAGCTAAGCCATGGGATACCAATGGTATAGAAGGAGTATTCCGTTTTATCCGTAAACTATGGAGATTGTATCATAATGAGAAGAATGAATTTGTTGTATCAGATGAACCTGCTACTAAAGCAGAACTGAAACTTCTTCATCAAACCATAAAGAAGATTACTGATGATATAGAACGTTTTTCGTTCAATACCTCGGTAAGTACTTTTATGATATGTGTAAACGAACTTGGTAATATTAAATGTAACAAACGTGAGATACTAAGCCAACTTACAGTACTTATTTCGCCATTTGCACCTCATATAGCTGAGGAACTTTGGCATCTTTTGGGTAACCAAGATAGTGTAAATAATGCTACATTCCCTATATGTGATGAAAGTGTATTAGTAGAAAGTTCGTTTAACTACCCAGTATCATTCAATGGGAAAACTCGTTTTACACTAGAACTACCTTTAACTATAAAAGCAGAAGATGTTCAAGCAATAATAATGGAAAACGTCGATGCTCAAAGATGGCTTGATGGAAAAACACCAAAGAAAGTGATATTTGTACCCAAGAAAATTATAAACGTAGTAATATAATGTAAAAACAAATAGTTATGGATATAGAGTTGAAAGAAAAAATAGATAGAATGATGAATGAAATATCAAATCTCAATGATTTGAATCAAAAAATGGAGTTGTTTCACTATATATTACGCCAAGCAGATTACTGTATTTGGAGTTTGGAAGAAGAACAACGCCAATTTGAAAATGCAGGAAATATATAATTCTACCTAATATATTTCATTTTTATACAAGTCTTGCAATGTTCAACTGATTTTGCAAGACTTGTATTTTTTGTTTCACTTCAAATCAGTAAATAGTGGCTGAAATACATTATTTGCATATTTATATGACGAAAGCGATGCCTGTCGATTTACAGGTGTGTCTATTGTATATTTCAAATTGCCTATTATTATGCAAAAAATGACTAATATACAATAATTGAATATCCTATATTAGTTACTGTAATAACTAATATAGGATATTTTGCTAATATATATAATGTGTTAGAAACCTAATATTTGGCTGAATAATTTTATAACAATGTCTTCTGAATGATTTTCTAGAAATATTTGTCGGGAATATGTGTTAAACCTTGGTATAGGATTTTCGATAATATCTTGAATCTTTTGTATAAACTCTTCAGGTGTATTACATTTGCCTCCTACTTTATTATAATCAAGTTTATAGCCTTCAAATGCTTCGTTGGTACCTATTATGTTTTTGCCATACATCAAAGATTCGCATGTCTTTACCTTCATTCCTCCACCCGTAAATATAGGCAATATCATTATATCGGCATCTTCAAAATATGGTTCTAAATCAGGAACATCACTGAATATTTCTATCTGTTGAGGTATATTATAATTATCTCTCAATTTATTCATTCCTTTTCCTACTATTTTTACTTCCACATCAACGTGTGGATATACATTCTTTACAAACCAATCAATACCCATGTTATTTGGTGGAAAATAAGCACCTAAGAACAAACATTGCACTTTTTTTCTTGTAAATTCAATAGGATATTCTTTTCGATTGTATTTGTCTGTAAAAGTTATTGGTATAACCATATCGGCTTCTCTGTTATATCTTTTATATACAGCTTTTCGATCTCTATCGTTCAGAACAATTATAGAGTCGGAATATTTGCAACTATACATATCGTTTTTATCCACGCATCGTAATATTATATTTCTGCCTATCTGATATTTTCCCATTTTTGCATTGAAATAATCATATTCGAGATTATGAAAAAAAGATATTACTTTACCTTTGTAATTGTTCTCCTTTAGCTTTTTGGAAATAATTCCGAACACGCTTCGGTCAATGAAAACGGTGTCGTATTGCATTGAGATATTAGCTATTTCTGAAGTGCGTTTGGGAGATAATCCAAAATAATAGTTCTGTACAAAATAAAATAAACCTCTAAGATAGTCGAATATTGTCTTCTTTACAGATTCATCGTGGATATAGTATGTCGTTATATTTTCTTTACCAACCAATAATTCCAATGTATTGTAATTGCGTTGACTACATTGTTCGCCACCTTCCAATATGTTTTTCGACTTTTTGTATCGTATAAAAAGAATTTTCATAATATAAAGTTATTAGTTATTGATTATCTCTAATACGTATTTTATTCTATTTTCATAGGTATGATTACTATGCACAATTTCATAAGCCGCTTCTGAATATTTCCACGTATCGTTTTTTAATACATTATGTATAGTATCAATAAGTTCTTTTTCATCTTTATAGAAAGATATTTCGTTGTTGGGGTATATTTTTTCCAAATATGGATTGATATCACAAATTTGATAGGCTCCTGCACCCGAAATTTCATATACTTTGGGATTAGCACCGTACACTTGTTGTTCATGATGTATATTGATGACTACTTTTGAGCGATTGTAGTACTCATTTACCAAATAGGTTGGTATTGAATGATTGGCATATATGGTTCTTTTTTCTCGAAATAGCCATTTCCAAAAATTCTTATACCATGGTTTATATACACCGAAAATTTTGATTTTTTTATTTGAGAATTCTTTTACGACAGTATTTATATACTGTTGGCGTTTTTTTGAATTATACAAATCACCAACAAATAAAATATCTATATCTTTATTGATATCTCTGTTTTTTAGTATTTTGTAGATTGTGGTATCACATGCCTGTGGTAGAAAATAAGCCTTTTTATTTTGATTAGAATAATAATCTACATCAGTTTTCTCGTAACAAAAAGTGTAGTCTGCATGATCAATATGATTTATTAATGAAGGGTATCGAGTTATACTATCAAAAAACCAAATAACAACTTTTGATGTCTTTCTAAAGTAATCTAATGTTTCATGTGATAATATATCTCCATTCAAAATAAATACAATTTCAGGTTTATAATTATCAAAAAAATGCTCTATATAGGTTTGGTATTTTTTTCTGCTTTTCTGCTTTAATAGTTCCTTATTAGATGAAAGTTTATACTTCCATTTCATAGAGGTCGTATATGGATGTATTGGAGTATCATACATTTCAAGTCTTACGTCGTAGCCACATTGCTCAAAAGCATGTTTTACAGCCTTAGAGAAATTATAGAAATTGGGACCTATTACTAGAACTTTTTTTTTCATACATAAATTTATTAATCGAAGAATTTTATACTATCCAAATCAATAACATTGATACGTTTTTCTGCAGGTGGAAGCTTCATGTAATCGCCATATATAAGTTTCAAATGTGTATCATAGTCTTTGGGGACGAAAAACTTATGTCCTTCAAATTCTAATTCAGTGCAAGGAAAAATATTTTTAGCATATCTGCGACAATGATATGGATTGGTAGAATATGAGGGTGTAATTAATCCTTTGCCTAGCCGTGCTAAAAGCCGTGCTAGAATTATAATAATGAATACAAATGGAAAAGCAATGTATGCCAATAGTCTTACAAAATATCTTCGAAACGTAGAAGTATATGCGACATCTCCAAAATGATGAATTTCTCGAAATACTCTTCCGTACAAAAAATCTATCATCTTTTTTATACCCATAGATGGTACTTCTTCCATTTTGAATATATCTACCCATAATCCTTGTTCTTTTTGCTTTACAAAATATGGGTAATAACAATATGATTTTTTATCTCTTACTCTTGCATAATTTGAAAATATATACTTGTCGGTAGTCCAATCTGTAAATACAAATTGCTCGGGTAATTCTTGTTGTAGATATTTTCTTAATTTATCATAGTCTTTTCTCATTACACATATATCTACATCGTCATCCCATGGAATAAATCCTTTGTGGCGTACTGCTCCAAGCAATGTTCCATAGTCGAGCCAATATGTGATATTATGTTTTCGACATATTTTATCTACCTCCACTAATATTGCCAACATACGCAGTTGAGCCATTCTAAGAGGAGTTCCTTCGCCATTGTATTTTGAAAATTCTTCGCTATTCATTGTCTTTCTTTACAGCTATCACTCTCATATATGTTTCGTCTGTGTCTTTAAATGGTGCAAAACCTTTCTTTTCTTCGGCATAGTCAAGGGCGAATCCTATGGTTTTTAATTTGTTGCAAAATGTATCGAAATTCAAAAATCTTCTGTAGTGATTGTTGTATATATAGGCATCTTCTTCTCCATCTACTTTGTCGCCTTTGCGATATATTTCATTTTTTTGACCTCGTACTTCTATACAGAAAAAGCCATTAGTATTAAGATTGTTATATGCCCAAGTGCATACTTTGTCTTCTTGTTCTTTGGATATGGAATGTAGGGTAAATCGAGAATAAATAACATCAAATTTGTTTTCGTCTGATAGTGCTGTGAAATCGGCTGCCAAAAAGTCTATATTTTTTATGTCTGAATATTTTGCTTTCATAAATTCTATTTGACCTTCGCATTGATCAACAGCTTTTATTATGAAGTTTTTACTTGCGAAATAAACAGAATCTCTTCCATTTCCACAACCTAATTCTATTATTCTAGAAGTTGCTTTTATTTTAGTAGCTATGAATTGTGCAAACAAAGATGGTTCGTATTCAGCATTTTGTTGTGCATAAAACTTTTCCCAATATGTCTTATCCATTATAATTATTTTTTTAATTATCAGTTTGCAAAGATACGAATAAAAAATGATATATTATCTTTTATTTGCATCTCTTATTTATGTGAAGCCTTATCAAAGTTTTTTTTTATAATCACATTATTATCCATTATTTTGACTCTATCCAGTCTCCGTTATCTTTAATGAGTTGTACTAGTGCCTCTACTGCTTCTTCTTGAGCAATGTTTTTGCGTACTACTTCACGGCCTTTGTATAGGGTTATCTTGCCGTTGCCTGAACCTACATATCCATAGTGGGCGTCGGCCATCTCGCCAGGGCCATTCACTATACAGCCCATTACTCCGATCTTAATTCCTTTCAGATGTGAGGTTTGTGCTTTTATTTTTTGCAAAGCTGCTTGTATATCATATTGTGTTCTACCACAAGATGGGCAGGAGATGTATTCGGCTTTCGATATTTTGGCTCCAACAGCCTGCATTATATCTAATGCTGTATCACTATCATCAGCTATTTCCGATACTTTGCCATCAATGTAATTCTTGGCATATGTGGCAGCTTCTTTTATCTGATATTCTTCTAATGTAGTGTTTTTCGGAGTGTAATATACTTCGTTTTCACATCTGTCGAATGAAGTTTTCAATGATACAATATCTTGCTTGCTTGCCTGCCTACGAGGTATGTATTTCACTATTTGTTTGGCTACGGGTATCTCAGCTACAGGGTCTTCGGTAAGGCTTACACGTAGTGTGTCGCCAATACCATCAAGCAATAATGTACCGATGCCTGCTGATGATTTTATACGTCCTTGTTGGGCATCACCGGCTTCGGTTACTCCCAAGTGTATAGGGTAATTCATGCCCTCTTCTATCATCTTTTGTACAAACAAACGAGTGGAATATACCATCACTTTTACATTGCTGGCTTTCATTGAGAAGACAAGGTTGTGAAAATCCAAACTGCGACATACGTTGGCAAATTCTATTGCCGATACCGCCATTCCCATAGGTGTATCGCCATAACGACTTACTATCCTCTCGCTAAGGCTACCATGGTTGGTACCTATACGCATAGCGGTATTATGTCGTTTGCATATATCTATAAGATTGGCCATGCGTTGGGTTATTTTCTCTATTTCAGTGTTGTATTCAGTGTCGGTATATGATGTTTTTCCTATATTTCTATCAACGTAGTTGCCCGGGTTTATACGTACTTTTTCCACTATTTCAGCTGCTATTTCAGCTGCTTTGGGGTTGTAATGGATGTCGGCTACCAATGGCACATTGCAACCTCTTTTTACCAATTCGTTCTTTATGTTGTAAAGATTTTGGGCTTCTTGTACACCAGGGGCTGTAATGCGTACTATTTCGCAGCCTGCTTCTGCTAATCTAAGACATTGGTCCACTGTGGCTTTAGTATCCATAGTGTCAGTGTTGGTCATGGATTGTATGCGTATCGGGCTATCTCCACCCAGGGTCAAGTTGCCTATTTTTATGGTATTACTCTTGTACATCATTTTATATATTTTCAATAAAACGCACAAATCGAAATGTTATTTTCCAAACAAGTATTTTTTTTCTATAATAAAATAAAAAGTGGTGTCGGATATTTTAGGGATACAGTATGTGGTTAATATACTAATACTCCAATTGGGCTAATTAAACAATGCCCAATCCACAATCAATTCACACCCTATTGTCAAATGTTTCATAGTGGGGTGTTATTGGTATGATGATATACTATCAATTGTTAACCGGTGTATTGTTTCAATCACAGTCGAAATGTATTTGAAAAAACTTCCCGAGGTAGGTGAGGCTACTACGTGATGTGGATAAATTTATTTCGTGATGTAAATTTAGTTTCAATATTTGCAAGATTTTTTTGATTGTACACTAGGGGGGTATAACTTGCCTTTTGAGAATTGTTTTCTAATTCTTGTTTTATCTTTATTCTTTATTCTCAATGTGTTGTATAATAGTGTTTGTTTGTAGATGTGTGAAATATGGTTAAAAACTATGTTTCTACTACAATTTCGTCCCCCCCCATTGTACTTTTTTTGTTTAAGGTTTAGTACTTAATATCTCCTAGTTTTTATAGCATGTTGTTTCAATAAAAAAATACACTCCCCCTTTGAAAACGTGTGTTTTTGTGTGTACATGCAGTGTATTTTGAAAATAATTATATACTGATAATCAGTGGTGTTGTATTTTCTTATACTGCCAAAAACTGTGATAAACTAGGTCTGTCATAGGTTAGTGTATTTTTGGCAAAATGTAGTGTTTGAGAAGAGATTTGCTTTTTAATAGAAAACATTTCCACACCTAACTACTTCTTTTTTTCGATATCGGTAATAGTAAATGAATTGAAATTGTATTTCAATGCAAAATTTCTGCTATGAAATATGGATTAGTTTTTGTATCTTTGCGATTTCGAAATAGGAAATATGGTGTATTTTACTATGTTGATTAGTAGAGTGATATTAGGTAAATATGTAGCAGTATGAGTGAAAAACTATCGGTATTTTTGGAAAAAGCGCAGCGGTATTGCATGTCGGCCGAGAGGTGCACCTATGCTGTTATGAAAAAAATGTACGAATGGGGTGTAGATGAAGAAGAGAAAGAGTATATAATAGGAGAACTTATAGCCGATGGCTTTATCAACGAAGGGCGTTATTCCGAAGCTTTTGCCCGAGGAAAATTCAGAATGCTAGGGTGGGGGAGAAATAAAATCAAATACCATCTGAAAGCAAACAAGATATCGGAGCGAAACATAAGGTTGGCCATAGCCACTATTGATGATGATGAATATATGCAACTATTGCAAAATCAGTTACAACGTAAATGGGATAGCCTAAAAGGAATCAATAATTTACAGAAAAAACAGAAGGTGATAACCTATTTGGTGCAGAAAGGTTTTGAAACAGATATGATATTGGATGAAATAAAACAACAGTATAAGATATAAAACAATAAGTATAAACGACATGAGAAATATGAAATTACCGGCTGTGTTTGCAGCAATGATATTGATGGCAGTAGGAGCCAAATCGAGTAATGTGACCGATACCGAGAAAAGTGCTGATACGGTAAAGGTAGTAAAACCAAGCTGTTGGAAAACAACTTCGGCACCAACAGTGCGTTTTTCGCAATATTATTACGATAATTGGGCAAAAGATGGTTATACACAAGTGGCTTTGACTCTTGGATATATAGGTACTCTTACCTATACTCAGCCAAACTATATATGGGATTCGCGTTTGGATCTTGCATTCGGGTTTCTCAAAATAGATATGAATGCCGATAAAATATTTGACGATTCGCAATATTTGCGTAAAAGTGACGATAAGATAGATTTTACTTCAACTTTTTCGTTGAAAATGAAAAATAATTGGAATTGTAATGCTTCGGTCAACCTCAAGAGCCAGTTTTACGATAGTTATAAATTCTATGCTGATCCACTTCAGGAACCAACTTTGATATCGGCACTGTTTGCACCTGCGTATATGTTGACATCGCTAGGTTTTGAGTACAAAAAAGAATATTGGAATGCATCATTCTCATTCATTACAGGCAAAAATACCTTTGTGCTTGATAATCGTATAAATCCTGCTGACTATGGTGTGCTTGAAGGTCGTTCATATATGGGTTGGGGATCATATTTGCGTTTTTACTTCAAAAAGGATATATTCAAGAATATTAACTTCTATACACGTGTAGAATTTTTCTGGGAATATCAAAAAGAATTATTTACACAAACCGATGTCAACTGGGAAACTACTGTAGAGTTTAAAGTGAACAGTTGGCTTTCGGCCTTTGCAAGTCTAAACCTTATATATGATGCCGATTACTCGTTGAAACGTCAGTTGTATCAGTTATCTGGAATACAATTGAACCTTGATTGGAATAGAAAGAAAAAGTAAAAAAAATAAATTATTGAGCAAAATCCTTAGAAAAACGTTCGCGGAAGTTTATATATTGGCTATGATATACCGTTTGATAGTCAAAAAACATTGTGGGGATTCTTTTTTTATTTATTGGAAAATTAGGTAGTTAATAGGTTTGGATGAAAATATTTTGATATTTTGTTGCATGGAACAAAAAAAATGAGTAATTTTGCAAACTGAAAAATCGGGGTGTGGCGCAGTTGGCTAGCGCACTTGCATGGGGTGCAAGGGGTCGAAAGTTCGAGTCTTTTCACCCCGACTTTTTTATATATACCTACCTATAATTCGTTTATAGATTTGCATAATATCGGTGGCGAAAATTTAGGAATATATTTATTGAGTACTTACTGTAAGCTATCTCTTTTTAAGCATAATGGAATCGTTTTGGGATAAGAAAATAGAGTTTCTGAAGGGTGTAGGACCTGCTCGGGCAACACTATTGCAACGAGAGATAGGTGTGTTTACCTTTGGCGACTTGCTTTCGTATTACCCATTTCGCTATGTTGATAGGACTCATCGTATTCCTATTTGTCAGTTAAATGAAACCAATAATTATTTGGTTATTAAAGGTCGAATAGCAAAGTTTGAATTATTGGGTAGTGGGCGTACACAGAGGTTGTCAGCTACTTTTTTTGACGATACTGGAAGTATGGAACTTGTGTGGTTCAAGGGGTTGAAGTGGATAAGAGATTCGCTGAAAAAAGAGCAAGATTATATTGTGATGGGTAAGCCTACCTTCTTTAACGGTAAATTTTCAATATCTCATCCGGATATAGAGGTTTACCGTGGAGAATATGACAATGTTACCCAAACTTTTATGCCGGTATATTCCTCAACAGAAAAGTTGAAAGCTCAAGGATTGGCATCGAAAGGTATATCCAAACTTGTGAAAACTCTTCTGATAGAGGCGGAAGGAAGAATAAATGAAACATTACCATGGAATGTAGTAAATAATCATCGACTATTGCCTAAGATTGAAGCATTGAAAGCAATACATTTTCCCGAGAATAATGATGTATTGCAAAAGGCTATATATAGGTTGAAATTTGAGGAACTATTCTTTCTGCAGCTAGATTATCAGTATGCTAAAAAAGAACGTAAAGAACGAACTATGGGCTTTGCCTTTGGAGTTGTAGGTGAGTATTTTAATCGTTTTTATACAGAATGTCTGCCCTTTTCGCTTACCAATGCTCAAAAACGGGTGATAAAGGAAATAAGAGCCGATATGAAAACAGGTAGCCAAATGAACCGTTTGTTACAAGGCGATGTGGGAAGTGGAAAAACACTAGTGGCACTGTTATGTATGCTTATAGCAAAAGATAACGGATTTCAGGCATGTATGATGGCTCCTACCGAAATATTGGCAAATCAGCATTATTTGAGTATTACCAAAATGATGGGTGATTTACCTATAAATATAGCACTATTGACAGGTTCAACAAAAGCATCTGAAAAGCGTAAGATAAAGCAACAGTTGCAGGATAATGAGATAGATATTCTTATAGGTACACATGCACTGATAGAAGATGATGTAAAGTTTACAAACCTAGGATTTGTGGTTATAGATGAGCAACATAGATTTGGTGTAGAACAACGAGCTAAAATGTGGACCAAAAATCACATACCGCCACATGTATTAGTAATGACAGCTACACCTATACCACGTACGTTGGCTATGACATTTTATGGTGATTTGGATTGTTCAGTTATTGATGAATTACCACCAGGGCGTAAACCCATAAAAACAGTACATCAATATGATTCAGATCGATTGAAAGTATTTGCATTTATGGAAAGACAAATATTACTTGGAAGGCAGGTATATGTGGTATATCCTCTTATCAAAGAATCAGAAAAATTGGATTTGAAAGATCTGATGGATGGTTATGAAAGTATATCACGACGTTTTCCTTTGCCCAAATATCAAATAAGTATAGTACATGGACAAATGAAACCGGCTGACAAGGATTATGAGATGGAACGTTTTAAGCAGGGGAAAACGCATATAATGGTATCTACCACTGTAATAGAGGTTGGTGTAGATGTGCCTAATGCAACTGTGATGGTTATCGAAAATTCTGAACGTTTTGGTTTGGCACAGCTACATCAATTGAGAGGTAGAGTTGGACGAGGAGGAGAGCAATCATATTGTATTTTGATGACATCGGACAAGTTGTCGTATATAGGAAGGGAGCGTATTTCTACAATGGTACGAACTAACGATGGCTTTGAAATATCTGAAGCCGATCTCAAATTACGAGGACCTGGCGATTTGCAGGGATTACAACAAAGTGGTGTGGTCCAATTGAAAATTGCCGATGTGGTAAAAGATGAATCATTGATACGACTTACTAGAGATACGGTAAAAGATCTTTTGCAACAAGATCCATATTTGGAACTTTCCGATAATCTTGCACTCAAAAACTATATGCAAAAGAAAAATGTTGGCTTAAATTGGGGCAAAATATCGTAGAAAATACGTTTAATATGCTATAAACAAGAGGTGGAAAATCTTGTTTATAGCAATATCTATGTTTCCCCAATAGAAACATTATTAGATAATTATAATCATTGGGAAAGAAAATCTGAAATTAATGGGAAAATAACTTGTAAAATATTCTAAATAGTTGTATTTTTGCAAGTTGAAAATATAGTAAAGAGAATGGAATACAATACACAACGAGAAAAACTGAAAATTATAGATTATGGTAGAAATGTCGTGAAACTCATTGAGTTTGCAAAGACAATAGAGGATAGGGATAAACGTAACAAAGTCGCTAATATTATAATAAATGTAATGTCGCAAGTAAATGCTACAGCTAAAGATTGCGTTGATTATGAACATAAACTTTGGGATCATCTTATGATATTGTCTAACTATGAATTGGATGTTGACTGCCCATATGCGATTGCCAAAGATACATCTGTGAATTTCACTCCAAAGCCATTGAAGTACAAAAATCATAAGATAAAGTACAGACACTATGGTAAAAACATGGAGGATATTATAAGTAAAACAGTAGAGTATCCCGAAGGAGATGAAAAGAATTATTTGATTGAATTAATTACTCATCAGTTAAAAAGATCATATCTTACATGGAATATAGATACTGTAGATGATGAACTTATATATCAACAATTGAGCGAATTATCCAATAATGGTTTGAAACTCCCAGATGGTTTTGAGTTGAAGAAGACTCGAGAGTATTTGGCTCAAATAGTTTCATTAGATAAAAAGAATGCGTCTGCTTCGAATAAAACCAAGAAAAAAACTAAAACCCAAACAAACTCAAATAAAACCAAGAAAAAAGCTAAACAAGCAAAAAAATAAATGTTGAATTATATACGAAACCTTTAAAACAAAACATTATGAGTTCATTTGAAATAGTGGGTGGCAATCGTCTGCATGGAGAGATTGTTCCTCAAGGAGCAAAAAATGAAGCATTGCAGGTTATATGTGCTGTGTTGCTTACAAGCGATAAGGTTGTTATCGAAAATATTCCTAATATACGAGATGTCAACAAACTTATTGAATTGCTAAGACTATTGGGAGTAAAGATTGAAAAACTTTCAGTGGATACTTATCAGTTTCAGGCTGATAATGTGGATTTATCTCAAATGAACACGCTAGAGTTTTCTCAACAAGCTACTGCTTTGCGAGGATCTATAATGACAGTAGGACCAATGTTGGGACGTTTTGGTAGTGCTGTTATTCCACAGCCTGGTGGTGACAAAATAGGTCGTCGTAGATTAGATACTCATTTCTTTGGTTTTGAAAAGTTGGGTGCTGATGTTTCTTTCAAAAAAGACAGATACAATGTAACGACTACTAAATTGGTAGGGGACTATATGTTACTTGATGAAGCTTCAGTAACAGGAACTGCCAATATTATTATGGCTGCTGTATTTGCACAAGGTACTACAACTATAATGAATGCAGCTTGCGAACCATATGTATATCAGTTGTGTGGTATGCTTAATAATATGGGTGCAAAGATTTCGGGTGTTGGAAGTAATATGCTTACAATAGAAGGTGTAACAAGTTTACATGGTTGTACACATCGTTTGTTGCCCGATATGATTGAGGTAGGTAGTTTTATAGGACTAGCTGCTATGACACGCTCCGAGATAACCATAAAAGATGTTCAATATCGTCATTTGGGATTGATACCACAGGTATTTAAGCGTTTGGGTATTGATTTGTGGCAGCATAATGATGATATTATAGTACCTCAGCAAGATCATTATGCAATAGAACGTTTTATGGATGGGTCTATAATGACAATATCAGATGCTCCTTGGCCAGGATTTACACCGGACCTTATAAGTATAGCTTTAGTAGTAGCTATTCAAGCCAAAGGTAGCGTTCTTATTCATCAAAAGATGTTTGAAAGTAGGTTGTTTTTCGTTGACAAACTTATAGATATGGGGGCGCAGATAATACTTTGCGACCCACATCGTGCTACTGTTATAGGTATGAATCATGAGCATCCGTTGCGTGGCGTGAGAATGACTAGCCCAGACATACGCGCCGGAGTGGCGTTGCTTATAGCAGCTCTTTCGGCTCACGGAAAAAGTAGAATTGATAATATTGAACAAATAGATAGAGGTTATCAGAATATTGATGAACGTTTGCGTAAGTTGGGCGCCGATATTACAAGAATAGAATAAATTACATAATTAAATAAGATAAGTTTACACGATAATGTTTGATTTATTTACTAAAAAAGAACCTAATATACTGAAATATCTGAATGCTGACATACACTCGCATCTTTTGCCTGCGGTTGATGATGGAGTTAGAGACTTAGAAACAGCACTTTCGTGTATGAATGAGATGAAACGGAATGGAATTAATAAGATATATGTAACACCACACTTTCAATCACACCGTTTCAGAAACGATGAAGATGATATAAGAAATAAGTTTGATGAGTTGAGAAAACAAGTAAACGAACAAATTCCCGATATTGAATTGAGGCTTGCAGGTGAATATCTAATAGATAGTGGTTTTGAAGAAAGATTGCAGAGCAAAAAGTTACTTACTATAAATGATAAGTATCTTTTGGTGGAGTTTTCATTCAATCAGTCTATGTTGGGTATGGAAGAACTGTTTTTTGAGATGCAAATGAAAGGGTATGAGGTTATACTTGCCCACCCAGAACGTTATCTTTATTTGAACAAAGATTCTAAATTGATGCACAACCTTAAAGAACAAGGCGTATATTTTCAGTCCAATATTATGTCCTTTGGTGGTTTTTATGGTAGCGAATCAATGAAGCGGGCTTACCAATATGTTGATAATGGTTGGATAAATTTTTTGGGAACCGACATTCATGGTAAGAAGTATCGTGATGCATTGGTAGATGTATGTAAGAAGTCTAAATTTCAGAAATTATTAAAGAAAAATACATTTTTAAACAATCAATTATAATCCGTTTATGAATTCATTAAATGCAATATCTCCTATTGATGGAAGATACAGAAGACAAGTAGATATGTTGGGTAGCAATTTTTCAGAAGCCGCCCTTATCCGTTACCGTGTACGTGTAGAAATAGAATATTTTATAGCATTGTGTGAATTGCCTCTTCCTCAGTTGGCTACTTTTGACAAGTCGTTATATGCTCCTTTACGTGAGATATATAAAAACTTTACTGACGATGACGCTCTTGAGGTAAAGGAAATAGAAAAAACAACAAACCACGATGTGAAAGCTGTAGAATATTTTATCAAACGTAGATTTGATAAATTTGGTATTCAAGACTATAAGGAGTTTGTACATTTTGGTCTTACTTCGCAGGATATAAACAACACATCGGTGCCGTTGTCGTTAAAGGAAAGTCATGAAGAAACGTATATGCCTATGCTTAAGAAGGTACTTTCTTTGATAGAAGAGAAGGCCTACGAGTGGAAAGATATTCCAATGTTGGCACATACTCATGGCCAACCGGCATCGCCCACTACATTGGGAAAGGAGATGATGGTGTTTGCATATCGTTTGAAACGCCAGATGGAGTATTTTGATTCTATACCATTCTCGGCCAAATTTGGTGGTGCTACAGGAAATTTGAATGCCCACATAGTAGCATATCCCGAAATAGATTGGGTGGCTTTTGCAAATAATTTTGTAGCAAATTCGTTGGGATTGGAACGTCAGCAATATACAACCCAAATAGAAAATTACGACAATATGGCTGCATATTACGACAATTGCAAACGTATCAATGTTATATTGATAGACTTATGTAGGGATATATGGTCGTATGTGTCTATGGAATACTTCAAGCAAAAAATAAAAGAAGGTGAAGTAGGGTCATCGGCAATGCCACACAAGGTCAATCCAATAGATTTTGAAAATGCCGAAGGAAACCTTGGTATAGCAAATGCGGTGTTTGAACATTTGTCGCACAAACTTCCTATCTCTCGTCTCCAACGAGATTTGACAGACTCAACTGTAAGTCGTAATGTGGGTGTGCCTATCGCTCATTCTCTGATAGCTTTCAAGTCTATAGAAAAGGGTATGGGTAAGTTGTTGCTTAACGAAGCCGCAATAGAACGTGATTTGGAAAACAATTGGCCCGTAGTAGCCGAAGCTATACAAACAATATTGCGTAGTATAGGATATCCCAATCCATACGAGACTTTGAAGAACCTAACTCGTACTAACACCAAGGTTAATGCCGAAACAATTGCTACTTTTATTGATACTCTTGATATTGATGATGCAATGAAGGCTAGATTGAAAACCATTACTCCTCATAATTATTTAGGAATAAAGGTGAATGATAAATAGAAAATAAATAAAGTATTGATCTATTAGAGAACGGTTGTAATGAAGCATTTCACATTTAATCAGTTCAAACCTCATTCGGGTAGAATGCTACTCTTTTTGGTATTTGAAATTTTTGCGGTTATGTTTACAATGGCAACCGTTCTTTCTCTTGCAGATTTCTTAAAGATATTATTTGAACCGGAAGGTACTTCTATGGAATCAAATTCCGGGACTTATGATCTTACCTATTGGTTACAGCAGTTTTATCTTTGGCTTATTTCGTATGGCAAAACCAAGTCCATCGTTATGTTTTCCTCAATTTTGTTTGTACTATATGCTTGTAAGAATATTTTTTCTTATTGTGGCGAAGTACAAATATCCATAGTACGCTCGAGGATAGTCCAAAATATTCGTAATCTTTTGTTTGCTAAAACAATGAGGTTGTCTATGGGTTACTTTGGTCATACTAGGAATGGCGATGTGTTGTCACGGTTTAGCAACGATGTAATAGAGTATGAGGAAAATATCCTTAAGGCTATTCGTCAACTTATTATTGCTGTTATCAATGTAGTGCTGTATTTTGCTATGCTGTTGTATATCAACTTTAAGTTGACTATTTTTGTGCTTTGTCTTTTCCCAATTATGGCGTTGGTGATTTCGTCTATCACTCGTCATTTGCGACGAAATTCAACCACTCTTCAGCAGAAGACGTCTTATCTTATGTCCCTTATTGAGGAAACTATTTCGGGTTTGCGTATTATCAAGGCATATACAGCTATAGAGTTTTCCAATAATCGTTTTTGTGCCTATAACGAGTCTTATACAAGATTGCGAAACAAGGTTTATCGTAGAATAGATTTGGCATCGCCTGTAAGTGATTTTATGGGCAATTGTATTGTTATGGGTATATTGCTCTTTGGTGCATACCTTGTGTTTAATAACGATTCGGGGCTTTCACCCGAACTGTTTATAACATATATAATGTTGTTTGTA